>FYBJ01000043.1_pt1 | contig 86544 bp, 83 predicted proteins | sample 1134611 | NCBI WGS metagenome assembly FYBJ01 (sample SAMEA104116008, study PRJEB20421) | marine metagenome | isolation source: marine
GCCAGCCAGGCAGCGATGCGCGCGGGTGCTGGCTATGTGAAGCTGTTGACGCACCATTTGCCCAGCAACCCGCCAGCGGGGCTCGTCATCGATCAGGCTTCACTTGAAGATACGCTTGGTGATCACCGGATTGCATCGGTTCTGGTGGGCCCGGGGCTTGGTCGTGATCGGGAGGCTGAGGACCGGCTGGCCATGGCGATTACTTGCGGTAAGCCCATTTTGATCGATGCGGACGCGCTGGTGCTCTTGAAACCGGGAATGTTGAAAGAAGACACGCCAAGTCTCGCGACGCCGCATGATGGCGAGCTTGAGGCATTGTGCCGCGCCTTCGCTATCGTTGCGCCGGATCGGCAAGCTCGCGCGCTTGCTCTCGCGAAGACCAGCGGGATGTTCATCCTCGCAAAGGGGCCGGATACACTGATCGCCGCGCCTGATGGGCGCTTGGCAATCGCGCCGCCTGCTCCTAGCTGGCTGTCCGTTGCGGGTACCGGAGACGTGCTGGCAGGAATTGCCGCTAGCCGGATGGCATCTGGTCGCGATCCGTTCGATGCCGCGTGCGAAGCGGTATGGCTGCATGGAGAGGCCGCACGTCAATGCGGGCCAGCTTTTAGCGCAGATGACCTTGCGCTGGCGGTTTCCGGCGCTATCGCCGCCGCTCTATGAGCGAAAACTTCCAAATCATTCGTATCGCGGCGCGCGGTGACGGGGTGACCGCAGACGGACAGCATGCGGCTGGCGGTGTGCCGGGCGATGTCTTGCGACCTGATGGGACGCTTGAACATGGACCGCATCATATTGCCCCGGTGTGTCAGCATTTCGGGCAGTGCGGTGGATGCCAGCTTCAACACGCAGATGAGGATGCTCTTCGGCAATTCGTTACCGAGCGAGTGACTTTTCAAGCTGAAAAGCACGGATTCTCGATAGGTGAATTGCTGCCCACACACCTCTCTCCGCCTAAAACACGGCGTCGCGCGACCTTGCATGCTCTGCGAACAGCAAGAGGCGCTGCGCTCGGCTTTCGCGAAGGCAGTTCGCACAAGATCGTTGATCTGAAGGAATGCCATATCCTGCGGCCCGAACTGGCCGAATTATTGCCAAAGCTTCGGCAGTTTGTCGCGCAGCATGGGGGCAAGCGACCGGTAGATATCGATCTGACGGTGGCAGACCAGGGCGTGGATTGCAGCATCAAGCATCTGGAGCTGGAAGGCTTGGAGGCAACAGAGGCCGCGTTGGAATTCGCGCAGTCGAACGGTTTGGCGCGATTGACGCTGGATCAGGGTTACGGCGCGGAGACACAATGGGAACCGCAGCCGGTTACAATTACGCTCTCGGGCCGACCCGTCGGGATGCCGCCGGGCGGTTTTCTGCAGGCAACGCAAGACGGCGAAGACGCTTTGGTCGCTGACGCGAAAGCATGGATTGGCGATGCGGTAAGCGTTGCGGACCTGTTTTCCGGGCTTGGCACCTTTGCTTTTGCGCTGGCAAACCCTGCAAAGGTGCTCGCCGCTGAGGCCGCGCGCGACGCACATCTCGCGTGCAAGGCCGCAAGCGCAGGATTGCCAATGGCCGCGATGCATCGCGATCTGTTTCGTAATCCGTTGCAGCCTGACGAACTGAACCGTTTTGAAGCCGTTCTGCTCGATCCCCCGCGAGCTGGTGCGAAAGAACAGGTTGGGCAGATTGCGGCCAGCAGCGTCAACCGGGTGGTATACATCAGTTGCAATCCCGTCAGCTGGGCGCGTGATTGTACCAAGCTGATTGAAGCAGGCTTTAATCTGGAAAAATTGCGTCCTGTGGGTCAGTTTCGCTGGTCAACGCATGTTGAACTGGCGAGCTATTGGACGCGTGGGTGATCTGGCCGGATCAGCCCTCGATCAGCTTCATTTCGACAAATGCCAGCAACCCGCCGTAGGTTTCGAGCATCTCTGCATCAACATCATCATCTTCGATCAGCATGTCGAAGCGGTCTTCGATTTCGGTAAAAAGGCCGGCAACTGCCATGGAATCCAGTTCAGGCAAGTGACCGAACAGGCCCGTTTCATTGTCGAATTCATCGACCTCGTCCGGTTCAAGGCCAAGCACATCGACCAGAATGGCTTTCAGATCGCGATCAATCGCCGAACGGCTTGGCGGAAGGCCACGCTTGTCGGCATGTCCGTCAGTCTTGCTTTCACCCGTCACTGGTGAAGTTCCCCTACAACGAAAAGGCCGCTCGCCTTAGCCGTGCGTTGTTGAAGGTGCAAGTGACTGGTGGATGGGGTGATTATCCGATTGACGCTGTCGCCATGTGCGGGTTTGGTGTGCAGCGATGACTGCCGAACCCGATCCCACCCCTTTTCCGTTGGACCATTTGGCTGAGCGCGGCGCAGATGCCGATGTTGCGCTGATCCTTAAGCAGGAAACACTGAGCTTTGCTGAACTGCGCGAGAGGGTGCAGCGATTGGCCGCATGGCTTGCGCATCAGGCTCCGGAAAAGGGCGCTCGCATTGCAACTTGGGCAACCAAGGGCGAGCTGACTTGTCTGGTGCCGCTGGCTGCCGCGCGCGCAGGGTTGGTCCATGTGCCGATCAACCCGCTTCTGAAACATGCACAAGCCGCGCACATCCTGCGCGATAGCGGCGCAACGATACTGATCGGGACGCAGGCGCGTTTGAAGTCGCTCGAAGCGGGCGATGTGCCGCAGCACTGTCGTCTGATCGAGGAGAATGACGCACTTGATTCCGCTGCCGAGCTCAGTGAGCATATGCCGCCTTCCAATGCGGATCCGGATGAACTGACCGCCATTCTATACACGAGTGGTTCGACCGGCAGGCCCAAAGGCGTGATGTTGAGCCATGCCAAGCTGTGGCTCGGCGCGGCCAGCGTCGCACACTACCTTGGTATGGCATCTGATGACGTCACGCTCGCTGTGCTCCCGCTATCGTTCGATTACGGGCAAAACCAGCTATTGAGCACTTGGTATGCGGGGGGAGCAGTTGCACCGCTTGATTACCTGTTCCCGAAAGATGTCATGAAGGCCTGCGCGAAGCATCAGGTGACAACGCTGGCGGCGGTTCCTCCCTTGTGGGTGCAATTGACCGAGCTTGATTGGAGTGAACAGGCCGTCGGGCCTATGCGCCGCTTGACCAATAGCGGAGGTGCGTTGACGACAGATATTGTCCGTGATTTGCGCGGGATATTCCCTGAAGCGCGGCTGTTTCCGATGTACGGGCTAACCGAAGCGTTCCGCTCAACATTTCTTGATCCTGATCTCGTGGAATCGCACCCGACCTCGATGGGGTCAGCAATCCCCTTTGCAGAAATTCTCGTTATCAATGATGCTGGCGAGCTTGCTGCGCCTGGCGAGGAAGGCGAACTCGTCCACTGCGGGCCGCTCGTCGCGCAAGGATATTGGCAGGATGTCGAACGCACTGCCGAGCGCTTCAAGCCCGCACCAAAGATGTCGAATTATGGCGGTATCGCGGTTTGGTCTGGAGACCGGGTTAAACGCGATGCGCAGGGCTTGCTCTATTTTGTCGGCCGGCGGGACGCGATGATAAAGAGCCAAGGCAACCGCATCAGTCCGCAGGAAGTGGAAGAAGCCGCGCTTGCCACGGGTCTGGTTGCAGAAGCGGTCGCTTTGGGAATTGCTGATGAACGGCTAGGGCAGGCGGTGCATTTGATCGTTCGCGCCGAGCCGGGGGCGGTCGATGCCGACAAACAATTGCCCAAACTGCTCGCAAAGGAGTTGCCCAGTTTCATGCAGCCGCAAGTCATCCATTGGCGCACAGCGATGCCGCTGAACCCCAACGGCAAGATTGACCGCTCCGCCTTGCAGCAGGAGCTTTCGGTATGAAACCCAAACCAACGGGACCGATTCCTGCGGGCTACTCTGCGATTGATGGAGAGTTGGCGATTGGGGGGAGGGCAGCGAGCGAGCTGGTAGAGCTTGCCGGGCGCACACCCTGTTTTGTCTATTCCAGGGAACATCTCGATCAGCGTGTTTCTATGCTGCGCTCGGCAATGCCCGAACGTTTGGGCATCAATTATGCGGTGAAGGCCAACCCGTTTGCGCCAGTTATAGAACATATGGCGGGGCTGGTCGACGGATTCGATATCGCGTCTGCTGGCGAGCTTGAGATGGTCAAGGCTGCCGGTATCGATCCCGCGCGGGTGAGTTTCGCCGGGCCCGGCAAGCGCGATGAGGAACTGGAAGCGGCCATTTCTGCGGGCGTAACGCTCAATTGCGAAAGCGAAGGTGAAGCGCGGCGTGCGATGGCGATCGGCGAGCGACTTGGAAAGGCACCGCGCATCGCAATTCGGGTCAATCCCGATTTCGAGCTAAAAGGCTCGGGCATGAAAATGGGGGGAGGCGCCAAGCCATTCGGCGTCGATGCCGAACGTGTGCCGGCTCTGGCGCGAGAAGTGATTTCCGCTGGTGCTGAATGGCGCGGGCTTCACATCTTTACAGGAAGTCAGGCTCTAAGCGCGGAGGCAATCATTGAAGCGCAAGGCAATGTGCTGGAATGCGCGAACCGGCTCTCGGATGAGATCGGCGCGCCGCTGCCGAAGCTCAATATGGGCGGCGGCTTTGGCATTCCTTACTTCTCTGGCGATGCGCCGCTCGATATTGCTGCGATTGGCGGGGCTTTGGGCGAACGCTTCGATGCACTGCCAGACAGCCTATCCGAAACCGATCTTTGCATTGAGCTGGGGCGCTATCTCGTTGGCGAAGCGGGCGTCTATCTAACGCGCATCATTGATCGCAAGGATAGCCACGGCATCACATATCTGATCACTGACGGGGGCCTGCATCACCAACTGGCCGCGTCCGGAAATTTTGGGACTGTGGTTCGGCGAAACTATCCTGTTGCGATAGCCACGCGTTTTGGCGCTCCACCGGAAGAAGAGGCCAGTGTGGTGGGATGCCTTTGCACGCCGCTCGATCGATTGGCCGACAATGCGTATCTGCCACGGGCGCAGGTCGGTGATCTGGTCGCGGTGTTTTGTGCCGGTGCGTATGGTGCTAGCGCGTCTCCAGCCAATTTTCTCGGGCACGGTCCAGCGGCGGAAATACTCGTCTAAGCCTAACCTATTATTCACAAAATTGCCTTAGCTCTGCTGGTATCAGGGAGCTTTGCACCATGTCTGAAGAACAAGAAGCCGCACATATCGAATTCGCTCTGGCAGAGATCAAGCAGCAGCTTGGTGCTCGCGATGATCGTATTGCCGAGCTGGAGAAGCGCTTGGAAGATCAGGAATATTCTGTGCGCAGCGTGCTCGATATGCTGATTGACTGGCTTGAAACGGACACCAAGCCCAAGCCAGCGGTCGATAGCGAAGCGGCCTGAACCCGCGGGAAACACCCGATTTACCTCATTTCAAATTTTTCCGGTGGTGTGGCCGATTGGGCGCAACCTGACGTCGCATAGTGCGTTGATCGGCGGATTTCTGCGGCTTTTGCTTGCTTCCTGACACTGGACAATCGCTTTCCACTGCCCCGATTTGGCACTTGTCCCTCAAACGGATGGCAAATTTGCGTTTGCCAAGCGACTCCTCTCTCGCTTAAATTCGCTAAACGAAATCAGAAATGCTTGAATCAATTCTAAAGATTTTAAGTATTTCTCCCGATTTCACGTTAATTGGGGCGCGCAACGATGGATAGTGGTATTTCGCAAGCTATACCTTTGTCAGGTGACGAAGAACTGCTGGTTGAGAGCGTGAAGCACGCGGCCATTCCGGACGGATTGTTTGAACTGAACGAGCTCGACGTTCTCTACGACGATCGAACTGCTGCACTCTGGACGTTTATGAACCCCGAAGGGCGACCGAGCTTTACTCCGCCGATGCTGCACGATTTTGAACGTTGGCAGGAATTGATCCCGACCGGATTTGGTGAAGGCAAGGTTCCGCTGCGGTATCTGATATTGGGCAGCCGTGCGCAGGACGTATTCTGCTTTGGCGGGGATCTGGCGTTATTCGAACAACTTATCCACAATCGTGATCGCGAAGGGCTGGTCCAATATGGACACAGGTGCTGCGCTATCCTGGATCGCAATATCAAGAGCCTTGATATTCCGATGCTCACAATCGGTCTGGTGCAAGGTGCTGCTTTGGGCGGTGGCTTTGAGGCGCTTCTGTCGTTCGACTTCGTTGTCGCTGAGCGTACGGCCACATTCGGCTTGCCGGAAATCATGTTCGGTCTGTTCCCGGGTATGGGCGCGCACGCACTGCTCTATCGAAAGTTGGGCAGCGCGCGGGCCGAACAGATCATCCTTTCGAACGAAACCTATACTGCAGAGCAGATGTTCGAGCTTGGCCTTGTTCACGAGCTCGCTGAGCCTGGCGACGGGATCAACGCCTGCAAGCAATTCATCAAGAAGTCCGAGCGTCGCCACGCCGGGTTGGTTGGTTCGCGCAAAGCCATGAAGCATGCGTGGAACCTGAAACTTGGTGAGTTGAACAAGATCACGGAGATGTGGGCAGACACCTCGCTGGAACTTCGTGAGCAGGACTTGAAAGTGATGAACCGACTGGTTGCTGCGCAAGGCCGCCTGGCGGAACGGATCGCGGCTGCCTAGTCTCTAACTACTTCCTGTTCTCCGTGGCCGAGTGCCATGTATTCGTCGCTGCGCATTTCCATCAAGCGACTGGCCGTACGTTCGAATTCGAACGCTCCATCACCTTCGATATAAAGATCGTCCGGCTGCGCCGCAGCGGTTGCAAACAGTTTCACCCGGTGTTCGTAGAGCGCATCGATTAGCGTGACAAAGCGTGCCGCCTCATTGCGCATGTCCTTGCCCATTTGCGGGATGCCCACAATGATCACTGAATGATAGACCCGGGCGATCGCGAGATAGTCTGGTGCACCACGCGCTTCGCCGCACAATTTCTTGAAACTGAATACGCCAACGCCCTTAAGGCTCTTGGGTACATGCAGCATACGTCCGCCACCCACATCCAGCTCGGCTGAGGGAACGTGCTCTGCGTCTTCAGGCTTGTAGTCGGTCAGGCGAAAGAAGACTTCGCGAACCTGAGCGGTGGCCGCGTCGCCAAGTGGCGTATGCCAGCAGTCGATCCCACCCAGCCGATCCAGGCGATAGTCAGTCGGGCCGTTCAATGACATCACTTCGAGCCGTTCGCAGATCAGGTCGATAAACGGCAAAAAATGCTCGCGGTTGAGCCCATCCTTATAGAGATCATGCGGCGGTCGGTTGCTGGTAGTGACCACGGTCACGCCTTCATCTTCGATCAGTGCGCGAAACAACCGGCTCATGATCATCGCATCAGCTGAATTGTTCACGACCATTTCGTCAAAGGCCAGGCAGCGGATCCCCTCTGCCAGCTGTTTGGCAACCAGCGGAATAGGGTCCCCTGTCTTTCCTTTACGAACCTCGCGCAGAAGTGCGTGAACTTCCTGCATGAACGCATGAAAATGGACCCGGCGTTTGCGATCAATTGCCAAGGTTTCGATAAACAGGTCCATCAGCATGGACTTGCCGCGACCAACGCCGCCCCACATGTAAACGCCTTCGATCGAATCCGGTTTTCGAGTGAGCGCGCGCCACAGCACTGAACCGCGTTTTGGCACGGCCTCCAGATCGGTTTGAAGCCTTGCAAGCCGCGTTACTGCAGCACGTTGGTCAGGATCGACTTTGAGTTCGCCAGCCTCAATCAGCGCATCATAGCGGGCGAGGATGCCGCTCACCGCATTACCCGCGCGGCGCGAATTTGCGCACGATGCCGCTATAAGCAGCTACACAATCGTCATCTTGCACCACTTCGCCGCGCACGAAAACCAGCTTGCCAGTCTCGCGCATGATCTCTGTCACTGCGTCAAGTGGGCGCTCGGGATCACCACCGCCGATGAACTGTGTTGATAGCTCCAGCGTCACAGATGGCCCGGCATTGCCGCTACCGACAACATGCATGGTGGTGAACATGGAAATATCGATCAGGCCAAGTGTTACCGCGCCATGGATGATCCCTTGCAGGTTTTCATGCTTGCGCTCCGGGAACATGCGCAGGCGGCACTTGTCGCCTTCCTTGCGGGTAATGAGCTTGCCCATAACCGCGCCGTTGAACAGCGTATGGTCTTTCAGGTTCCAGTGATGCCAGCCCGGATGCTCGGGATCGGGCCCATGTTCGAATACATCCTTGCTCGGCATGACGATATCAGATCGCGCGCTCTGCCATCATCTTCTTCGTTTCAGCGATAGCTTTCGCGGGTGAAAGCCCCTTGGGGCACACATTCGCGCAATTCATGATCGTGTGGCAGCGATAGAGGCGGAAGGGGTCTTCCAGCTGGTCGAGCCGCTCGCCAGTCATCTCGTCACGGCTGTCCGCCAGCCAGCGATAGGCTTGCAGCAGGATCGCCGGGCCCAAGAACTTGTCCGAATTCCACCAGTAGGACGGGCAAGAAGTCGAACAACAAGCGCACAGAATGCACTCGTAAAGGCCGTCCAGCTTCTCGCGCTGTTCGGGCGATTGCAGCCGTTCCTTGCCGCTTGGCGTAGGGGATACGGTTTGCAGCCAGGGGCGGATGCTGGCGTATTGCGCATAGAAATGCGTGAAGTCCGGCACCAGATCCTTGATCACTTCCATATGCGGCAGCGGAGTGATGCGGATTTCGCCCGGCAGATCTTCGATCGCGGTGGTGCAGGCAAGGCCGTTCTTGCCATTCATGTTCATCGAGCATGAACCGCAAATCCCCTCGCGGCAGCTGCGGCGGAAGGTGAGCGTCGGATCGGTTTCGTTCTTGATCTTGAACAGTGCGTCCAGAACCATCGGGCCGCAATTTTCGAGGTCCAGCTCGAACGTGTCGTAACGCGGATTTTCTCCGCTATCGGGATCGTAGCGGTATATCTTGAACTTCTTGATCCGCGAACCGCCATCGGCCTTGTGGGCCTTGCCCTTGCCGGTGATCTTAGAGTTCTTGGGGAGCGTGAAGGTAGCCATATCAGTCGTGAATCCCGTTACTTTGCGACCCCTATCTAGCGGCTGAGGCGAGGAGGGCAAGCCATCTGCTGTTGAGACTTTTGAGGGGGGTGGTGAGCCGAATCGAACAGTGCTGCGGCGCGCGCTGAATTCCTACAGGATGGAACACATGGAACACTGTCCAAGAGGGGAAAGGGTTTCGCGCCGGTCCGCGGGGTTGAAACGGGATGTGAGGGGAACTTCATGGCCATGCCAACCGTCTATCCGGTATGAGTGATGTAGGACAGCAATGGCCGCGCACAGCGGCAGTTTTCGGGGCTTCAGGCGGTATTGGCGCAGCGCTGGTCCGGAAGCTGGCCGATCGCGGCGTGGGAACGATCTACGCAGGCTCTCGCAGCGGGAGTGCGTCGGAGGCAACTGGCGTGGTCCCACTTAGTTTTGATCTGACCGATGAAGCGAGCATTGCCTGCGCCGCTGAGACGATGCGCGCAAATCCCCCGGTACTTGCGATAGTGGCGACCGGTGTACTGACTTTGGCGGATGGAACCGGGCCGGAGCGGACCTACAAGCGGTTGGATAGCGCGGCGATGGGCGAAGTGTTTGCGCTTAACACCATCGGACCGGCGATGATCGCCAAATATATGCTGCCTTTGCTGCCGCGCGATCGCCGAGCTGTGTTTGCAGCGCTATCAGCACGCGTGGGGTCGATATCTGACAATGGGCTGGGCGGGTGGCATAGCTATCGTGCCAGCAAGGCCGCGCTCAATATGCTGCTGAAGAATTTTGCGATCGAACTGGGCCGCACACACGATCAGGCGGTTGTGGTGGGCTTGCATCCGGGTACGGTTGATTCCGCGTTGTCACAGCCGTTTCAGTCGGGTTTGCCAGCCGGGCAATTGACTGACCCTGCGGAAGCGGCCGCGAACTTGCTCGGCGTCCTGGACGGGCTAGGGCCGGATCAATCCGGCAAGGTATTTGATTGGAAGGGCGAGGAGATTCCGGCTTGAACCTCAATGTCCGCAAACGTTCCAATTCTTGGCCAATTTTGAAGGCCAGAATTTGGGGTGGAAAGCGGACATTAGAGATGCGCGATTAAGCGCCCCCAATTGGGCCGAAACCGGACTGTTTGCTCTTGGCTGCTTTTCTATCAAAGCGGACATCCGGTTGGGACGCCAGTGCGGACCAAAACCTGCTCCTGCCTGTCGATGTGGGTCTCGCGCAGCTTATGACTCTACGTTTGTGCAATGATCAGGATCGGACGAACCGTTCCAATGCTGTCAGATCTCGGATCACAATTTTGCGATACCCGGTTTCAACGACGCCCAACTTTTGTAGCTCCTGCAGCAGCTCGTTAAGTGTCTGGCGCGAACAGCTGCATAAGCGGGCGATCTGCTCCTGCGATATCCGTACGGAATAAGGCGGGCGGTCATCACCATTCATTTTGGCCAGCACGATCAGGAGGTTTGCAACTCGCCGTGCACCCTTCGTGAATGCCGCTTTTTCGACCCAGTTCATCAGCACACGAAAACGCCTTGCAATGTCGCGATAAAGCGGGGCGTAGCATTTTGGGTTGCGCGCGATGATCGATCTTACCAATTCAGCGGGAAAGGTAATGAGGATGGATTTCGCTGTCACTTCAAGTTGCCGTTCAATTCGCTCAGGTTCAAGCACACCGAGCCAGTTCACCCAACTTCCCGCTCCAAAAGCCACCAATGTGAATTGTTCTCCGTCATGCGAAACTGACGTATATTCCGCCTGACCCTGCATAACCAGATAGAGGTCTTGTGCGCTACCTGCGGCAACATCGAGTGTAGTGCGCCGGGCGAAGTACTTGACCCGACCTGCCTTGGCGAACACGTCGGCATCGTCAGGCGCTAGCTGTGCGATGATGGGCGATTGAGCAAATGCTACTTCGAGAAACTTCTGCGCGTTGGAGTTCATTCGCCATTTATAAACCAATTGTCGTCTGGACGACAATTTGGATTGCGCGCTGATGGTAGAGATCTCCTGGTACCAAGGGGAGAGACAAGCATGCCAAAGTTGATTTCCGCAATTCTGTCCGCGGCGGCGCTGATCGGCGCAACAGGTATGACCGCACCGGTAGCGGCAGCACCGACGCAGGCCCGGGCCACTGCAGCAGCCGAAGCACAGGCTGCAAGCTTCGGAATTCCCGGTCCGCGTACTTGCTTCTGGGCGCGCGGCCCACACAGCGCAGATCCCTACATTAATCTCGCTTACCCGGATGCGAACGTGTTCTATTGGGCAGCAGCTTTCAGCATCCCGGAGGGGGCCCAGCTATCGATCGAGGGTGAGTTTGCGCATTCGCGATATATGTCTTTCATCAGCTATGATGAACGCGGACGGCCGATTGAATCGTTAGCGGATTACCTGATCGCGCCGCGCGGCGATGATGACGTCAACCCCTATGTTGCCGGTAACCGACGGGATTCCGACAAGCGCGACTATTCCGTCCGCATTTTGCCGCAAACGCCCACCATCCAGCGTTCCATCGGCGAGCGCGGCGTACCCGAAAGCGACAACGTTCTGAATGCGCCCCCTTATGGTGGCGGCCAGCAAATGGTGCTTTACCGGATTTACCTTCCCGATGACGGCACTGGCCCCAGCGCCGGTGTTGCGCTGCCCAAACCGATTGTTACGCTGGCCGACGGAACTCGGCTCGAAGGCGCCAATGCGTGCGAAGCGCTCAACACATCGCAGCCACTTGCATTGACTCCAGACGCAATAGGTATTCCGCCAGGGGTCTATCGTGAGCTTGTAAATCAAGAAGGCCGACCGGACACCTGGCCCGCAAAGAACCCCGGTGAATGGTTCATCCAGCTGGACCGGGAAAGCCTGCTTGGGATATACACCGGCAAGATCAATGAAGACGCGCGTCGCAGCGAAGGCGGATTTTATCCGAATCTCGACAATCACTACATTCGCACCGTTGTAAACCGGAAGCACGGCCCGATTTTCTTCGTTCGGGGCAAGGCACCAACGACGCCAAATACCTTTGCCGGGGATGCAAAAATGGGCGATGGGGAGCTTCGCTATTGGTCGATTTGTTCGAACCAGGGGATCTCCAACACCAGAGTAAATGATTGTCTCTTCGACGAGGAAATACCGGTCGATAGAAATGGCAATTGGATGGTGATGGTCAGCCGAGAGGAAGACCGTCCGCGCAATGCACGCCCTGAATGTGGTATCGGCTGGTTGCCGATGGCCGAGGATGGCGACGGATTGATCGATGAAGATGTAACAATCGTACAAATCCGCCACATGCTGACCGCACCCGATTTCCCGCATTCGGTACAGCGCGTCGAGAAGCAGGCACTCCTGCAAGAAATCATGGGGCCGTATATGCCCCGCACAGGGTACATGCTGACCAATCAGGCCGAGGCGTTCTTCCCCTGTTTCGCGGGCCTTTCGGAGTGAAACGATAGTAACCCGGAAAACCTAGCCAAGAAGCATTGCGGCTACCGGTCAGCCAGCGTCTCCCGAAAGCGAGCACCGCGGCAGCGCGGGTTTTATGGCCGCTTTCGGGACGTGCTGGCTACTGACTTGACGACTGGATTTGGGACGCAAAGCTGTCTTTGGCTCGAATGTCTGCAATTGGGTCGTTAGCGGTCTGTCCGCTTCTGGCTGCCGTCCAAGCAAAAACTGACTGTCCGCCATCGCTCCAAAAAGCTTTCTTAGGCCCTAGGCCATCAGCCCGTGTCGCCTCAAACTCTCCGCCAGGATCGTCTCGATCAGCTGCTCCTGCGTCCAGCCCGCCAGCTCTGCCGAGCGGCCGAACACTTTCTGTGACCAGAGGTTGCAGTTGAGGTTGAGCTCAAGAAAGGTCACTTCGCCGGTGTCCTCATTCACGCGGAATTCCCAGCGTCCGTAATCGAACGGGCGGTATTCCTGCATCGCCTTTTGTGTCAGGTCAGTGATCTGGGCGATCATGTCGGCATTCTCGAACGGATCGAGCGAATATTTCTGGCTGCGGTCCACAAGATCGCGCTTTTCCTGATAGGTGCGCAGATGCGATGGGTCTGCCTGGCGGAAGATCATCATCGGCATGATCACAGGCTCACCGTTGATGGTGACAACCGGCACTTCGACGTCGCTGCCCTCGATGAACGGTTCGACCAGCGCATCGTGGCCTAGCTCGTGCACGCTATCGATCGCCGTTCTCACGCTGGCCCAATCGGTTGCGTCATTCACGCCCCAGCTGGCCGAGGAGTTGTTGGGTTTGACCACAAAGCGCTCTCCCGCCGGGCATAGCGACGGATCGATTGGCGCGCCCCGGCGATAGATAGCCCAGGGTGCGGTGGGCACGCCCGCTTCGACAACTGAACGTTTGGCCAAGTGCTTGTCGTCGGAAAGGCCGCGCAGAATCGGACTTGCGCCGAGATACGGGATGCCGGCACGCTCACACAGCAACGGGCACAACATTTCCGAATTGAAAAATCCGGCGCGGTTCAGAAGTGGAAAAACGAAATCCACTTCGGGATTTTCAAACAGCACTTCGAAGCGGTTTTCGACCCGCAGGTTCAAGCCAAGTCTCGTTAAAACTTCACGCATTTCAACGTGATAGCTCGCGTGATTGCCATCTTCTGCACTGCCAGATCCATCCCACAACGCGTTCTTGGCAATGAACATGATTCGGCAATCGCGCTTTGTCGCGGCGTCGATTGTCAGAGGCGCATGGGGGAATGACATGCAAGCGAACCTTTCCTTTGTGTCCCGTGGCCCATAAGACGGGAATGGGTAATCGCCAAGTCGAAACGGGACATAGATGGGTCAAGACGGATACAGCACCCCCGACATTGCAGCGCATGTTGCAATGGACGAGCTTACAGCGAAGCTGATTGCACTGCTATCATCGGGGGGCGACGCGCGGACTTCGCTGGATCCGATAAGCGGCCTCAATAAATATTTCTCCGCTCCATATCCCCGCAAAACGATGGCTTATGCCTCGTCCACGGCGAATGACCTCTCGCCGGATGCGTTCGGGTATTTGCGCGGGGTTCTGGCGGGCGGTTTGCCGGAATATGCGGCGCATCTGGAAAGTTTACGCGCGCGAATAAAGTCAGCCTATCAGATCGGTGATGATGTCGAGATCGTATTCGCGCCGTCCGGCACCGATCTGGAATATGTCGCGCTGGCCGCTGTGCTGGGCAAAGCCTCTGGGGGCATTCACAACATCCTGCTCGGCGCCGATGAAGTTGGCAGCGGCTGTATTCATTCTGCCCATGCGAAGTTTTTCGCCGACGAAACCGCCTTGGGGATCGCGACGGAAAAGGGCGCATTGATCGAGGGATTTGGCGAGGTAAGCCTTGCCGATGTGCCCGTGCGGTGTCCGGAAGGCGTCTCCCGATGCAGCGCGACCATAACAGAGGCAATCGGGCACGAAATCACATTGGCTTTGCAGGCTGGCCAACATGCTTTGGTGCATGTGGTGCACGGTTCAAAAACCGGACTGATACTGCCGGAATTGGCAGAGATTGATGCGCTAAAGGCTCGCTATGAAGATCGGGTCGATTTTGTCGTCGATGCATGTCAGGCGCGGATCACCAATTCGGCATTGCACGAATATCTTGCGCGCGGCGCAATGGTCTTCCTGACCGGGTCGAAGTTCATGGGCGGCGCGCCGTTCAATGGTTGGGCGCTGGTTCCCAAAGCGATGGTGGAACAGGCAGCGAGATTGCCCGCCGGATTGTCCAAGGTTTTCCGCCGTGCGGAGTTTCCTCAGGGCTGGACCGGGCGAGACGCGCTGGAGAATAGCGAGAACCCGGGCTTGGCGTTGCGCTATGACGGCGCGATATTCGAGCTTGAGAGGTTTCAGCAACTACCGGTTCCGCGCGTGGCCGCGTTGCTCGACATATTCGAGGCTGCAATCGAGACCGAGTTGGCCGAACCGTTGGGCATACAGCTCGTCCGCCCGTTCACGCCCGGGCATGAAGGAGAGTTGGCAGAGCATCCGATTGAGATGCGGACGCTCGAAACGCTTGATGTCAGCTCGCTAGCGATCACCCCGACCTTCGACGAGGCGCAGGCTGTCCATCGCAAGCTGGCACTTTCAGGTGTCAGATTGGGGCAACCGGTCAAATGCGTCCGGCGTGGTGGCAAGTGGGGCGGAACTTTGCGGATTGGGCTATCCATGCCGCAAGTGGTCGAGCTTTGCGCTATACCGGAGGAGGAGGCGGAGACTGCGTTGCGCAGTGACATGCGCCAGATCGCGCATGCTTTGCGCAATGTCGTACATCCCACTCAAAGCGGTCAGCAAAACGCCGCTTGCTAAGTTTCAAGCCGAGACATAGTCTCTTCGCACTTCAACGTCGGTCTTGGAGAGGGGTGCCGATGGGATTGCAAGCTTGGTACGATGCACATCTGATGCCGAAACTTGTCACATTTGCCTGCGGGCAGGGGCAAGTGATGAAGCGACGTTCGCAGCTTGTACCGCTTGCGTCGGGCGATGTATTTGAGCTCGGTTGCGGCGGCGGGCTCAATCAGGAATTCTATCAGACCAGTCAAATATCGAGCTTTTCGGGTATCGATCCGCACGCGGGATTGCTCGACGATGCGCGTGCTCGTGCGAGTGCGCGTGGATGGGACAATACGATCCGTGAAGGCGTGGGCGAGAACATCCCGTTTCGTGACGCGAGTTTTGACACAGTTGTGTGCACCTTTACGCTCTGCTCGGTCGACGATCCGGATCAGGTCATGTCGGAGATGCGGCGTATCTTGCGCCCTGGCGGCAAGCTGCTGTTTCTGGAGCACGGGCGCGCGCCGGACGTTGATGTGGCGCGATGGCAGGACAGGATCGAGCCGGTCTGGAAGAAGATTGCCGGTGGTTGCCACCTCACGCGCCCAATTGGTGCGGCGTTGCGAGGCGCTGGTTTCGATGTCGAGCCCATGGGGCAGGGCTATCTGCCCAAGGCGCCGCGTTTTGCGGGATGGAACGAATGGGGCATTGCCCGCAAGGCCGGGCTTTAATTCAGGACGCTACATCGGTTTGAGTTGCGGGTGCAGCCTGAGCCACACCCGCGCGATACTCATTCCTCGCCAAAGGTTCGCTGCCACCAGCCGCGTTTGGGCTTGCCATCATCATCGGCCTTATCGGCGGACGTATCTTGCTCGCTTGCCTCGGCTGTTTTGGTCTCAGCGCTTTCAGAAGCGGCCTTGGCTTTGCGCGGTGCGCGCTTCTTCTTCGGCTTTTCTTCTTCGGCCGGGGCTTCATTGGCAGATGAAGTCACTTCGTCCGTTGCGGATTCTGCGTCGGCTTTCTTCTTTCGCGGCGCGCGCTTCTTTTTCGGTTTTGCCTCTTCAACAGGCGCTTCGCTAGCCTCGGTCGCCGCGGGAGCTTCGGCGTCAGCCATCGCTTCAGTGTCTGCCTTCTTCCGGCGAGGGGCGCGCTTCCGCTTGGGCTTTTCTGTCGGTGCATCATCGGCTGTTTCTGCATCGGAAACGGTGTCAGCCTCCGCCTCTGCACCAGCCTCGGCTACTTCGTTCTCTGTCGCGCCTTCGTCACCTGACTTGCCTTTGCCACGACGGCCTCTGCCACCACGCCGGCGACGTTTCTTTGGCTTCTCTTCGCCATCGTCGTCAGTTTCGGTTCCGGGCCGCTCAGCTTCGTCTTCACTGCCTTCGCCCTCGACTTGGTCTTCGCGGCGCTTCTTGTTGCGGCCACGCCCACCACGGCGCCGACGGCGTTTCTTCTTCGCCGCGCTGTCATCGTCTTCCTCGTCGCCGAATTCTTCTTCGGGCAGATCGTCATCGTCTTCATCGTCGACAATCGGTTCGAATTTCGGACGTTCGGTTGGGCGAGGGCCAGCGCTGGCGACCGCCATTTTCGCGCCTTCATCTTCGCCTTCGGGAATTACCTCTACACTCACACCGTAACGCTGTTCGATCTCGACCAGATCGTCACGCTTCGAATTGAGCAGATAGATGGCTGCTTCGGTGCTGGCAGCAAGGCGGATAATCGTGCCTTTGCCCTTCGCAGCTTCATCTTCGATCAAGCGCAGCGCGGAAAGCCCCGCGCTGGATGCTGTGCGAACCAGACCGGTGCCATCACAATGCGGGCATTCGCGAGTGGTCGCTTCCAACACGCCTGTGCGCAGGCGTTGGCGGCTCATTTCCATCAAACCGAAGCCGGAAATGCGACCAACCTGAATCCGCGCACGATCGTTTTTGAGCGCGTCTTTCATCGCGCGTTCGACTTTGCGGACATTGGAATTGTATTCCATGTCGATGAAGTCAATCACGACAAGTCCGGCCATATCGCGCAAGCGAAGCTGACGTGCGATCTCGCGCGCTGCCTCGACATTCGTCGCGACAGCGGTTTGTTCAATGCCGTGCTGTTTGGTTGATCGGCCTGAGTTGATGTCGATCGACACCAAGGCTTCGGTGGGATTGATGACCAGATAGCCGCCTGATTTCAGCTGCACGACAGGATCATACATAGCGCGCAGCTGATCTTCCGCTCCGTAGCGCTGGAACAGCGGGACCGGATCGGAATACGCCTTTATCCGGCGCGCGTGGCTTGGCATCAACAGCTTCATGAACTGCTTGGCCAATTTGTAGCCATCTTCGCCTTCAACGACGACTTCTTCAATTTCGCGATTGTAAATGTCGCGGATCGCACGCTTGATCAGGTCGGAATCCGAGTGGATCAAAGCTGGCGCGGTTGATGACAGCGTCTTCTGGCGGATTTCATCCCAAAGGCGAGCAAGGTAATCGAAGTCGCGCTTGATCTCTGGCTTCGTGCGCGAAAGGCCAGCTGTCCGAACAATAAGACCCATGGTCTTCGGCAGCTTCAAATCCGCGATAATCTGCTTCAGGCGTTTACGGTCGCTGGATGAATTGATCTTCCGGCTAATTCCGCCGCCGTGACTGCTGTTCGGCATCAGCACTGTGTAGCGACCAGCGAGACTTAGATAGGTGGTAAGGGCTGCACCCTTGTTGCCGCGCTCTTCTTTCACGACCTGCACCAACAGAACCTGGCGGCGTTGGATTACATCCTGGATCTTGTAGCGGCGGCGCAGAGCCTGACGGCGCGCGCGAACTTCGTCAACTTCCTTGGCGCGGCTCTTGCCCTTGCCTTTGCCATTACCTTGGCGGCGGCGTCCACGGCGTCCGCAACCACGGCGAGAATCGCTCCTGTCATCATCGCCATCTTCATCTTCGTCCGATTCATCGCCTTCTGAGTCGTTGTCATCGTCATCGTCCGAACCATCGAAATCGTCGTCGCCATCGACGTGACCTTCTTCGATAGTTGAAACCTTGTCCTTCTCTGAGGTGTCGATTTCCTCAACCCCGTCTTCGGCAAGATCTTCAGCGAGCGCTTCGCCAGATTCTTCGTCTTCGGCGTCATATTCGTCGCCGGGCATTTCGCCGCGATCTTCCTCTTCGGCGCGCAGGCGGGCTTCTTCCTCCGCTGCTTCGGCTTCTTCAGCGAGCAGCGCTTCGCGATCCGCTTGCGGGATCTGGTAGTAGTCCGGATGGATTTCGCTAAAGGCCAGGAAACCGTGACGGTTGCCGCCAAAGTCGACGAAAGCTGCCTGCAGCGACGGTTCGACCCTTGTTACCTTGGCGAGGTAAATGTTGCCTTTGATTTGTTTGTGTTCGGCAGATTCGAAATCAAATTCTTCGATCCGGTTGTTCTTGACTACCGCTACCCGAGTCTCCTCGTGGTGGCGCGCGTCGATGAGCATGCGCGTTGCCATTATGTATTCTCCAGGCGCGGGGGCTTCGGGGCAATGCTCCGGCCGCTGCGCGCCTCTGATTGTATGATGTTTGGAATGTACCAACCGTTCCATGTGAGCGGTTGGCGATAGGGTTTTGACCCGCTGCGTGAACGCGTACGGGTGAAAATTCTGTTGTTTCTATTGCGAGAGAAAGACCGCAAGTCTGTGCTGCTACCCAGCCGACACTTGCCATCGCGCGTGGATCACGCGGCGCTGCAAAATCGTCGGAGGGCTGTCTATTCACTGCATCAACCTGTTGTGGGGCCTTGCAAAAATAGCTTCGCAAGGCAGCGGGAGTTGGGTTTGCGGAGGGAGCGGATGTCGCGTCTCTGCAAATGTAAACCGCTTAACAGCCTGCTAGCACCGTGGGTTTCAACCCGCAACCATATTGCGTTTACTTAGCGCAACAACGTAACACGCTTGGTTAATGACGATACGCCAACATATCACATTGATAGGTTTGTTTCCGATCCTGCTGGTCGGGGGGTTGATGATGGCTGGCGTAAAAGTGCCCGTGCCCCAATGGGGGCGCGAATACGTGCTCCAGCTTTTGATGCCGGATGCTGCGGCTGAACTTGAGCTGCCAACAATTTACGGGCCCAGCGACCCTGCAGCCCCGCTTGTCGTGATCGACGCCGGGCACGGCGGGCGGGATTTTGGCGCTGTGGGCGCGGGTGTTCGCGAGAAGGATGTCACGCTCGCGCTGGCGATCGCATTGCGAGATGCGATTGTAGAGCAGGGGGGCATCCGGGTTGCTTTGACCCGCGAAGATGATCGTTTGATCACTTTGACTGAACGCCCCGATATCGCGCGGCGCATGGAAGCGGATCTGTTTCTGTCGATCCACGCCGATTCCGCTGGCGACAATGAAGCGGTGAGCGGCGCCAGCATTTATACCCTGTCCGATCGCGCATCGAGTGCCGCCGCAGCCCGCTTCGCCCGGCGCGAAAATGATGCAGACCGGGTCAACGGTGTGTCGATCGAAGGCCAAAGCGGCGACGTTGCGGATCTGTTGGTTGAATTGTCGCAGCGGCGCTCTCAGGCCGAATCTGCCAAGTTCGCTGGTCTGGTGACGCGCGAAGGAGCCGGAGAGCTCGCATTCCATTCACAAGCGCAAAGGTCCGCTGATCTTGTCGTGCTACGAACGCCTGACATGCCATCGGCACTTTTTGAATCAGGCTTTGTAACCAATGAAGACGACGCAGCGAGGCTCGTGTCTGAGGAGGGGCAGGCGCAGTTTGCACAAGTGATGGCGCGTGCGATCCGGGTGTACTTCATCCGCCAAGGCCAGATTTGAGCCTCCGATTTTGTCCGTTTCTGCACAGTTCATCGCGAAGTATATAGCAAGACGCGGAAACCGCGTGCTAAAGCGCCGCCCGAGCTACAAGATCCGACCATGAACAACGCACTCACCTTCGACCTCGATTACATCCGCGCGCGTTTGCAAGGCGATAGCTTGGCCGCGCTCGCGTGGTTCAGGGAAAACTGGCGTCAGCAGCGCCTGTTTCGCTGGGGTGCGGCGGCCTTGGGCGCGTTCGTCCTGCTGCTGATTGCATCATGGTTCCTGCTGGCACGCGGATTACCCGATGCAGAGGGGCTGGTTGACTATGAGACACCCCTGCCGACGGTTGTTCGCGGAATCGATGGTGAGATTGTCCATTCCTATGCCCGTGAACGGCGCGTGCAGCTGCAATATGCGGATTTCCCCGAGCAATTGATCGAGGCTTATCTCGCAGCAGAGGACAAGACATTTTTCACTCACGGCGGGGTGGACCTGACCGGCACGGCAGGCGCGGTTATCGACTATGTCAGCAAGTTGAGCTCGGGCGAGCGCGCGGTTGGAGGCTCTACCATCACTCAACAGGTCGCAAAGAACCTGCTGCTGGGTGACGAGTATTCCGTTACTCGCAAGCTCAAAGAGATGATCCTGGCGACACGAATCGAGAGCGTGCTCACCAAACAGGAAATTCTCGAACTCTATCTCAATGAAATCCCGCTGGGCCGCCGCAGTTTCGGAGTACAGGCCGCGGCACAGGCTTATTTCGATAAAGATGTTGCCGACCTGGAGCTGCACGAGATGGCATTCTTGGCGATCCTGCCAAAGGCGCCAGAGCGATATGGCCGTGCGCGCAATGCCGAGCTGGCGATGGATCGCCGCAATTTTGTCCTCAGTCAGATGGAGGATAACGGCTTCATCTCTGCTGAAGAAATGCGTGCGGCGCAGGACAAGCCGCTGGGTCTGGTTACGCAGCGAAGTCAGCCCTCGGTCGATGCGGGTTATTTCCTGGAGGAAGTGCGACGCCAGCTGCTTGCGGACTTTGGCGAGACAGCGGACGACGGCCCGAATAGCGTTTACGCCGGTGGTCTTTGGGTGCGCACATCGCTCGACCCTGCGTTGCAGACAGCCGCGCGTGACGCATTGCGCAATGGCCTGAACAGCTACCATGGCAGTCGTGGCTGGGCCGGCCCAATCGCGACTATCGATGTCAGCCAAGGCAATTGGGCAAGTCAGTTGCAAAGTTCCTTCCTGGGAATTCGCTATGAGGATTGGCGCATTGGCGTTGTGACCAAAAGCAGCGGCAGTTCTGCGACAATCGGGTTCGCTAGTGGTGATGAAGCACCGCTCGTCAGCCCGCCGAGTGCTCTGAAAGCGGGTGACGTGGTCGCGGTCCGGCCAACCGGCAGCGGCTTTCGGATTGGCGTGGTGCCAGAGGTATCGGGCGGATTTCTGGCGCAATCTGTCCAGACGGGGCGCGTGCTTGCCATGCAAGGCGGGTTCGACTTCCGCCTGAGTGATTTCAACCGCGCGACGCAGGCGGAACGACAACCGGGATCAACTATCAAGCCGTTCGTATACGCAACCGGACTTGATGACGGTATGACCCCCGCCAGCGAAGTTCCGGACCAAACCTTCTGTTACTATCAAGGCTCAAATCTGGGCGAGAAATGCTTCCGCAACTTCGGTGGTGAAGGTGGCGGTGTGCACACCATGCGCTGGGGATTGGAGCAATCACGCAATCTGATGACCATCCATATCGCGATGGAAGCGGGCATGGAGCAGGTGAATAATACTTTCGAGCGGGTGGGTATCGGATCTTATGAACCCTATCCGGCCTTTGCTCTGGGGGCAGGCGACACGACTGTTCAGAAAATGGTCAACGCCTATGCTGCGCTGGCCAATCACGGTCGGCTGAACAAACCGACCGTCATCGACTATGTCCAGAATCGCCGAGGCGAGGTCATCTGGCGAGCGGACAACCGCCGTTGCGATCGCTGCAATATGGCCGAATGGGACGGGCAGCCCATGCCGCGTTTCGGCTTGAAGGGCGAAGAGGCAATGGACGCACGCACTGCGTTCCAGACTGTCCATATGCTTGAAGGCGTTGTCACACGCGGCACCGCCACCCGCTTGCGCGATCTCGATCTGCCATTGTTTGGCAAGACCGGCACGACATCCGGCCCGACCAACGCATGGTTTGTTGGTGGCACGCCAGAGATAGTGGCCGGCGTCTATGTGGGTCATGACCAGCCGCGCAATCTGGGTGGATGGGTTCAGGGCGGCAATACCGCCGCGCCGATCTTCAAGGAATTTGTCCAAAAGACACGTGAGCGATGGAGTGATCAACCTGCTGTTGCACCGGCGGGCATTCGCATGGTCCGTATCGATCGCAAGAGCGGCAAACGTGTTTTCGATGGCGATCCCTCGGATGACCCGCAAGCAACGGTAATCTGGGAGGCATTCAAGCCTGACACGGAACCACCCCGCGAAACGCGCCAAGATCAGATCGCAGAGCTGCGCGAGGAATTGCTTGCGCTTATTCGCCGCGGCACGGACGCAAACCTCTCTTCAAGCGACGGCCAGCCCAGCGACTTCGTGGAAGAACAAGGCGGAATCTATTGATCTCCGGGATCAAAGGCGCGCTTTGAACGCTTGAGTGAAGAATAGGGAAACTGGAAACCATTATGCGCAAACTTGTTCTCACCGCTGCCTTGGCACTTGGCCTGGCTGTTCCGGCGTCTGCTGATCTGCCCACAGGCGCTCAAGCGCCTCTGTTCACGACACAGGCGGCTTTGGCGGGACAGGAGTATGGCTTCAACCTGCGCAGCGCTCTCGCGAAGGGGCCAGTGGTCCTTTATTTTTACCCCAAAGCTTTCACCAAGGGATGCACACTGGAGGCAAATGCCTTTGCTGAGGCCATGCCCGAGTTCAAGGCGCTGGGAGCCACGGTGGTCGGCCTATCCAATGACGATATCGAAACACTGAAGCGTTTCTCGACTGAGGAATGCCGCGACGCCTTTGCGGTCGGTGTCGCCAGCCGGCGGATCGTCGAAGCATACGATGTTGCACTGGTTCGAAATGGTCAGGACACAGGTGTCACTTCGCGCACAAGCTATCTCATCGCGCAAAGCGGCGAGATCGTAATGGTGCACTCGGACATGGACTACCGCGATCACGTGCGCAAAACCCTTGAAGCGGTGCGGATGCTCGCTAGCTGAGCGCAAGATAGCCGTGTTCAGCGCGGCGCAATCGCTTTACAATCACATATGTTGCGCTAATCGCGTGCGCCTAATTGTGCGAAGGATTTGTTATGCGTGCCGAAGGGCAGGCCAATATTGACCGGATCAAAGCGGCGCTGGCGCTTGTGCGTCAATCGCTCGACTGGGACGTTGCGCTGCGTCGCCTCGATGAGCTGAACGCGCGCGTGCAGGACCCTACGCTGTGGGACAATCCCAAGGAAGCGCAGGCGCTCAGCCGCGAGCAAAAGACGCTTGAGACCGCGGTCAATACGGTCAACGAGATTTCTGCCGAGATGGCGGACGCGATCGAATTCATCGAGATGGGCGAAGCCGAGGGCGAAGAGGATATCGTCAATGACGGCCTCAAGAGCCTGGAGAAGCTGGCGGATCGGGCCGATGCGGACAAGGTTCAGGCGCTGTTGTCAGGCGAAGCGGACGGCAATGATACTTATCTCGAGATCCACGCCGGCGCTGGCGGAACAGAGAGCCAGGATTGGGCGGAGATGCTTTTCCGCATGTATGGCCGTTGGGCTGAACGGCGCGGTTTCAAGGTAGAAACAGTCGAATATCAGTCTGGCGATCAGGCCGGCATCAAATCGGCAACGCTGTTGTTGAAGGGCGAAGGCGCCTATGGCTACGCCAAGACTGAAAGCGGTGTGCATCGCCTTGTCCGGATCAGTCCCTATGACAGCGCAGCCAAACGCCATACCAGCTTCAGCTCTGTCTGGGTCTACCCGGTGATCGATGATGATATCGATATCGAGATCGATCCGTCTGATTTGAAGATCGACACCTATCGTGCGTCGGGCGCAGGCGGCCAGCACGTCAACACCACAGACAGCGCCGTTCGAATTACGCACCAACCGACCGGGATTGTGGTGGCTAGCCAGAATGACCGCAGCCAGCACAAGAACCGTGCGACCGCAATGAACATGCTGAAGGCGCGTCTCTTCGAGCGTGAAATGGCAGAGCGCGAAGCAGCGGCAAGCGGCGAATATCAGGAAAAGAGCGATATTGGTTGGGGTCACCAGATCCGATCTTACGTTTTGCAACCATATCAAATGGTGAAGGACCTGCGCACGGGCGTGACTTCCAGCTCACCTGACAAAGTGCTTGATGGAGAACTGGATCAGTTCATCTCCGCCGCTTTGGCGCAGCAGGTGACCGGCGAAACTGTTGAAGTGGAAGACGTCGAATAGTGTTGAACAGAGCCGTCCTGTTGCTGGTTTGCGCGCTGACTCTTGCCGGGTGCGACCAGATGAGCGGAGCCGGTGATCGTCCGGACAGCGCGCGTGGATTTCCCGAGGCAGACAGACCAGTATCCGGGCTTGGCTCAACAGAATTCTCGAGCGAAGATGCGCGTGACGAGCGCGGTGAAGCGCAAAAGGTGATGGACCTGGCAGAGGTCAGCGTGGGAATGACTGTTGCCGATATCGGCGCAGGTGAAGGGTATTACACCGTCCGCCTCGCCGAGAGGGTTGGCGAGGATGGCCGCGTCCTTGCACAAGATATCGACCGCGATGCTTTGGACCGGCTCGGGGAGCGCGTCGAGCGCGAACGTATCGACAATGTCTCTATCAAACTCGGGCGCGAGGATGATCCGCAACTGCCACCAGACAGTTTTGACCGCGTGTTTCTGGTCCATATGTATCACGAAGTGAGCGAACCTTACGCCTTTCTTTGGCGGCTCTGGCCTGCATTGGCAGAAGGTGGGCAGGTGATTGTGGTCGACACCGATCGCCCCACCGATCAGCACGGCATTCCGCCTTTGCTTCTGTCTTGCGAGTTTGAAGCGGTCGGTTATCAGCTCGTTGAGTTTCTGGAGAAGCCTGACATTCGTGGCTACTTTGCGCGATTTGAACGGGCTGACACCCGGCCAGCTGAAGGTAAAATCACCGGCTGCGCGCTCAAGTAGGCTTCGCGCGGCACGATCAATCACCAATCACGCATCAGCGCGCCCTTTTCCTCTGCAAAGCAGGGTGCTAGGCGCTGCAATCAATCTTGGGGCAATAGGTGAGGAGTACCGCCGCGGATGACCGATTTTCCAACCAGTTTTGACAAAGAAGATCTGTTGAAATGCTCACGCGGTCAGTTGTTTGGTCCAGGCAATGCACAATTGCCCGCCCCACCAATGCTGATGATGGACCGGATCACCGAAATCTCCGGCGAAGGCGGCCTTCATGGCAAAGGCCATGTGGTGGCAGAATTTGATATCACACCAGAGCTTTGGTTCTTCGATTGTCACTTTCCCGGAAACCCGATCATGCCAGGCTGTTTGGGGCTGGATGGACTTTGGCAGCTGACAGGCTTCAACCTTGGTTGGCGTGGTTGGAAAGGGCGCGGCTATGCTCTTGGTGTGGGTGAAGTGAAGCTGACCGGCATGGTGCGGCCTGACCGCAAGATGCTCACCTATTACGTCGACTTTACCAAGGCTGTTCAAACCCGCCGTTTGACCATGGGGGTCGCTGATGGACGCGTCGAAGCCGATGGTGAGACCATCTATCAAGTAAAAGATATGAAAGTTGCTCTCTCTGAAGCCTGATCGGGCCAGAGGCAGAAAGGATCACATGCGTCGCGTCGTTATAACAGGGCTGGGGATCGTATCCTCGATTGGCAATAATGCTGCCGAGGTGCTGTCCGCATTGAAGGCGGGCAAATCCGGCATTTCATTTAATGAGGACATGGCCGAGCACGGCTTCCGTTCGCAGGTTGCCGGGGCGATTGACCTTGATCTGACCGAGCATGTGGACAAGCGCACGCTTCGTTTCATGGGCCCGGGAGCGGCCTATGCATATATCGCCATGGGTCAGGCAATTGCCGACGCGGGTCTTGAGGAAAAGGACGTGATCAATCCGATGACCGGCGTGATTGCCGGTTCGGGCGGTCCGTCAACTTCGGCGATGTTCGCGGCGCATCAATCGGTGCTGAGCACCGGAGCGACGAAGCGTATCGGCCCGTTCGCCGTACCGAAAACCATGTCTTCCACGGTCAGCGCCAATCTGGCGACGGCCTATCAGATCAAGGGCATGAATTTCTCGATTACATCCGCGTGCTCCACGTCGTTGCACTGCATCGGCATGGCTGCGCAGCAGATCGCGCTGGGCCAGCAGGATGTGATGTTCGGCGGCGGCGGAGAGGAACTGGACTGGACGTTGTCGTGCCTGTTCGATGCGATGGGCGCCATGTCGAGCAAATATAACGACACTCCAGAGCGTGCTTCGCGTGCCTTTGATGCCGATCGCGATGGTTTTGTGATCGGCGGCGGCGGCGCCATCCTGGTATTGGAAAGTCTTGAACATGCGCAGGCGCGCGGCGCAAAGATCTACGCTGAAGTGACCGGTTTCGGCGCTACGTCGGACGGTGCAGACATGGTCGCACCTTCGGGCGAGGGTGGCGAACGGGCGATGCGCGGTGCGCTCCGAACGCTTAGTGAAGATCGCAAGGTAAGCTACATCAACGCACATGGAACTTCGACGCCGGTTGGCGATGTGGGCGAGATTGAAGCGGTGCGGCGGGTCTTCGGAGAAGGTTCAACTCCGCCGGTCAGCTCGACCAAATCGATGACGGGCCACAGTCAGGGCGCGACGGGTGCACAAGAAGCGGCCTATTGCCTGCTCGCACTGGAGAACGACTTCATCATCCCGTCGATCAATGTAGAAACTCTCGATCCCGCGCTTAAGCCGGAGGAAATTGCCACTGAACTGGTTGAGAACGCAGGGCTCGATACGGTGATGACCAATTCATTCGGATTTGGCGGCACGAATGGTTCGATGCTGCTATCGAAGTTCCACGGTTAGAATTCTAGCGAGGGTTTTCGAACTCGAAGGCGGAGGTATTGGACATGGGTGTGCTTGACGGAAAACGTGGCCTCGTGATGGGCGTCGCCAATGATCGGTCGATCGCATGGGGCATTGCCAAGGCTTGTGCCGAAGCCGGGGCAGAGCTGGCCTTTACTTATCAGGGCGAAGCGTTTGGCAAGCGGTTGGCGCCACTTGCAGAAAGCCTGGGTTCCGACATCATGCTCGACGTTGACGTTACCGACGACGCGTCTCTTGATGCAGCATTCGAGGCGCTGCAAAAGCGCTGGGACCGTCTGGATTTCGTGATCCATGCGATCGCCTATTCTGACAAGTCTGAATTGACCGGACGCATCCTCGATACCACCCGCGCGAATTTCAAGAACTCGCTCGACATATCTGCTTACAGCTTCATCGAAGTGGCGCGCCGCGCGCACCCCATGATGGCCGAGCATGGCGGCACCCTGTTGACGCTGAGTTACATGGGATCCAACCGTGTCACACCGAATTACAACGTTATGGGTGTTGCCAAGGCAGCGCTGGAAGCGGCAGCGCGTTATTTGGCCAACGATCTTGGCCCAGAGGGCATTCGGGTCAATGTGATCAGCCCTGGGCCCATGAAAACATTGGCTGGGTCAGCTATTGGCGGCGCAAGGCGGACATTCAAGCACACCGATGCCAATGCACCGCTACGAAGCAATGCGACGCTGGAAGCGGTAGGTGGAACAGCTGTGTATCTGTGCTCAGATGCGGGAGCCTGCACAACGGGGGAAAACATCCGGGTCGACGGCGGTTTCCATGTTCTGGGAATGCCGCAAGCCGAAAATCTTTAGGCAATTGGCCCCCGCTTTTCGGGGTTGGCCATTCGATATTGATTTGATGGAAACTCGGGAGCTGGCCGAGATTGATCTCGTTTGAAGAGATCGCTTTGGCCGCTTACCGCCAGAGCTGCATTTCGCGGATGAGGCCCGGCAAGTTCTCATTTGTATCCGGGCGTGACATGGTGCGTTCAACCAGCTTCCATTTGCGGCGCAGGCGGCCACGCTGCCAAAGGTCCGTAATCCACACGTCACCTTCCAGCTTTTCTGTGCCGATGCGTGCTTCGACCGACATACGCGCTGCAAAGACCGCCATCTTCTTGTGACGGCGGACGTATAGGTCATTGAAACGATATGCAGACAGCTGAAAACGCGTGGTTGCCGCTTCCAGCCAGCTGGGCCGGTCCAGAATCGCGGAAGTCTGTGCACCCAGCAGGAACACAAAATCGCCAGTGGCGAGCGATTTCATGCCATTGCGATCGCGGTTCATCCAGCTGCGCATGAATTGGTGTTCGAGCGCTTCAATCTGTGCGGTAAATTCGTCCATGAGCCGTGTCCTAATTGACTAACACGCCAACGCAAGCACGAAACGCACAAGCGACATTTATAAGCCGATTAGCACCTGATCCGGGGGGCGGTGTCCGTCCATCCAGAAGCGGATATTAGCAATGACCTTCTCACCGGAAGCTTCGCGACCTTCAGCGGTTGCGCTGCCAATATGCGGCAATGTCATAACGTTGGGGATCTTGAGCAAGCGCCGATCAACATTGGGCTCATCGGGGTACACATCGAGTCCTGCCCCAGCCAGATGCCCGCTTTCCAGTGCTGATATCAGTGCCTCCTGATCGATCAGTTCACCGCGAGCAGTGTTGATGATCGAGGAGCCCGGTTTCATCATCGCGATGCGCCTGGCATCGATCATACCGCGCGTGTCCTCTGTCATCGGGCAATGCAGGGTCAGAATATCCGCTTCGGCCACCAGTGTATCTATATCCGGCACATAACGTGCGGCCAGCATACGCTCGACAGCTTCGGGCAAGGGTTTGCGATTGTAATAGGCAATTTCCATACCAAAGGCGCGCGCGCGGTGCGCGACAGCCTGTCCAATCCGGCCCATGCCGATGATCCCAAGCACTTTGCCGCCCAGCTTGCGGCCAAGCATGCCGGATGGCGCCCATCCGGTCCATTTGCCGCTGCGCACCAGGCCAACGCCTTCGCGGATTCGCCTTGGGACACCGATGATCCCGGCCATAGCTATATCGGCGGTATCATCTGTGAAAACGCCGGGGGTATTGGTTACAATGATCTTGGCCGCCCGAGCGGCCTCAAGGTCAATATGATCCGTGCCCGAACCGAAACTAGCGATCAGCTTCAATTGATCCCCAGCCTGGGCGATCATATCGGCATCAATCCGGTCTGTGACTGCTGGCACCAGGACATCCGCTCTTTGCATTGCCGAAATCAGTTGTTCGCGGGTGAAGGGCGTGTCGCTACTGTTGAACTCGGCTTCAAACAATTCACCCATCCGTGTCTCAACCGAGGGCATCAAATGGCGCGTTACGATCACACGTGGCGTGTGATCGATTGGTTTGATCGGTTTGCTGGGATCGCTAGGCATGTATGCGGCGCTAATCGTAGCAGTGGCAAACGGTCAAGTGGTGATCCGTTTCATCTTGAAGCGAAGAGCAATGAGGCTGTATGGAATCGGCATGCGCTGGCTTCTGTCCATTCTTGTGTTCACAATCGGGCTGGGTGCATTCAGTCCGACTGTCGCGCAGGATACCGAAGTGCCATATTGGGCCTCAATCGCATCATCCGAAGTGCGGATGAGGGTAGGGCCAAGCCGCGATTTTCCGATCGAGTGGGTCTACAAGCGACGCGGTCTGCCGATTAAGGTTGTTCGTGTGCAGGAAAGTTGGCGCCTGGTTGAAGACCCAGACGGTACGCGGGGCTGGATGGCCTCAAGCTTGTTGAGCCGAGAGCGAACTGCGCTGGTGATCGGCGAAGGCCTTGTCGCGATGCGCGACGCGGCTTCCGACCAAGCCAATCTCAAATGGAATGTCGAACCGGGTGTGGTCGGCAAACTTGGCGCCTGCGAATCAGGCTGGTGCGAGTTTGATGTTGAAGGACGCGCTGGCTGGGTTCCGGAAGGCCGGCTCTGGGGAACTGGAGCGCCCTAAACCGCGCTATTCAGCCGCAATCGTCTCGCTGCTGCTATCGGTCTCTTCCGCAATTGGGGTTACGATATAGCTTTGCGAGCCATCAGCGCGTGTGGTGCGGAAGCTGCCATCTTCGCCGGCCGGTTCATTGGTCCAGCAGCGTTCCTGCTCTTCATCGCCATCCCCTTCTGGGTCAAAGCAAAGTTCATCCTCGGCAGTGCGCCAAGTACCACCACCGACAACTTCATCATTCTCGCCGTAATCAACATAGGTCCCATCTTCGTTAAGACGAGTGGTGCCGTAGACTGTCGTGTCGTCACCAACGGAGTAAAGCCCGGGCTGCACCGTTGCAGCTTCAGCTTGTTGTTCCGAGTCGGGTTCAGGGGTAGGCGGCGCCGCTTGTTCGCAGGCGGTGAGTGTGGCCATGGCGACGATAGAAATTGCAATTCTCATAATGAAATCCCCCCGATCACATGTTGTGATCGAGGGGATACCATAGTTCCTGTCGCGGGCAAAAGAGCCGGGGTTATGCGAGCTCGATGGCGATAGCTGTTGCTTCACCGCCGCCAATGCAGAGCGAGGCAACACCACGTTTTTTGCCCTGCTTCTTAAGCGCATTAAGCAGCGTTACGATAATACGTGTGCCCGATGCACCGATCGGGTGGCCAAGCGCAGTTGCGCCGCCGTTCACATTGATCTTCTCATGCGGGATGCCGATGTCGCGCATCGCGAACATGGCGACGCATGCGAAGGCTTCGTTGACTTCCCATAGGTCAACATCGTCGGTTGTCCAGCCAGCGCGCTCAAGCACTTTGGTGATCGCGCCAACCGGAGCGACAGTGAAATCCTTCGGCTCTTGCGCGTGAGCTGCGAGCGCCACGATCTTTGCCACTGGCTCCTGCCCGTTTTCCTTGGCCACGCTTTCACGAGTGAGAACAACTGCAGCAGCGCCGTCAGAAATCGAGCTGGAAGTAGCCGCGGTGATCGTGCCGTCCTTGGCAAACGCGGGGCGCAGTGTCGGGATTTTCTCCGGCATACCGCGGCCAGGCTGTTCGTCCGTGTCGACGGTTACATCGCCTTTGCGGGTGGCGAAAGTGACCGGGACAACTTCATCAGCGAATGCGCCTGATGCAATCGCTTGGTTCGCGCGGCGGAGCGATTCAATTGAATAGCCGTCCATGTCTTCCCGGGTGAGCTGGTATTCGTCCGCTGTATCCTGAGCAAAGGTACCCATTGCGCGGCCCGCGTCATAGGCATCTTCCAAGCCATCTAGGAACATGTGGTCATACGCGGTGTCATGGCCGATGCGCGCGCCCGAGCGGTGCTTTTGTAGCAGATACGGCGCGTTGGTCATGCTCTCCATGCCGCCAGCGATGACATAATCTATTGTACCACTGGCCAGCGCTTCTGCACCCATGATCACGGTCTGCATTCCGCTGCCGCATACTTTATTGACCGTGGTGGCCTGCACCGACTTTGGCAGACCTGCTTGCAGGGTTGCTTGACGGGCAGGGGCCTGACCCAGACCAGCCGGCAGAACGCAGCCCATATAGGACCGGTCAAATTTGTCAGGAGCAACACCAGAGCGCTCGACAGCCGCTTTGACTGCAGTCGCGCCTAGGTCGGTCGCAGACACATCGGCTAATGCGCCTTGCATGCCGCCCATCGGAGTGCGGGCGTAGCTTAAAATTACAACAGGATCGGCGGCGGAAAACTGGGACATGTCATGTTCCTCGTTCGAGAGAGGTGAAGAATCGCTTTGCGATCTAATGTTGCAATGCGGCAAACGCAAACCGTACGCTATCGGAAATACGTATTAGCTTGCCTTGGCGGGCGGCCTAAGCGAATAAAGATAGCAATTGAAAACGCATCGGCCCGGTTGGGCTGAGAGAATAGCCGGGAGAGAATAATGGCTGACGATCTTCGCCAGGAGCAGGAACGCATCCTCAAGCTGCAGCGATCTGCATTCACTCAGTCGCGCACAGAGCCAATGAGCATGCGCAAGGACCGCATCAAGCGGGCTATGGCGCTGATCAAGGAGAATGGCGAAGATCTGGCCAAGACGATGAGCGCCGATTTCGGTAGCCGAAGCATGCAACAGTCGATGATCACAGACATTGCAGCGACAGTTGGCGCAGGCAAGCATGCGCTGAAGAATATCGAGAAATGGGCGCGTGTCGAGAAACGTCCGGTGCAATTCCCATTGGGTCTCCTCGGCGCGAAAGCCGAAGTGCGTTATGAGCCAAAGGGTGTAATTGGCATCCTGAGCCCGTGGAATTTCCCGGTCAATCTGGCCTTCGCTCCGCTGATGCAGGTATTTGCCGCGGGCAACCGCGCTATGATCAAGCCGAGCGAATTTACCGAGCGTACCTCACTGCTGATGAAAGAATTGGTGAAGGAGTATTTCACCGAGGATGAGCTGGCAGTGATCACCGGTGGCCCGGAAGTGGCCGCCGCGTTCTCCTCGCTTCCGTTTGATCACCTTGTTTTCACAGGCTCGACGCCAACCGGTCGGCGCGTGATGGAGGCAGCTTCTGCCAATCTGGTGCCGGTAACACTTGAGCTAGGCGGCAAATCGCCCGTGTTCATGGGGCGCAGCGCAGATTTTGCCAAGGCGGGCGAGCGTATTGCGCTGGGCAAGATGATGAATGCTGGCCAGATCTGCCTCTCGCCTGATTACATGTGTGTCCCGCATGACAAGGAAGAAGAGGCTATCGCAGGCGTCACCCAGGGTGTGCACAACATGTATCCGACACTGCTTGAGAATGATGACTACGCTTCAATTGTCAGCGACCGTCATTTTGAGCGTCTGCAAGGACTGGTCGAGGATGCGCGCGACAAGGGTGCAGAAGTGATCGAAGTCAATCCGGCCGGGGAAGATTTCTCCAACGCGAATCAGCGCAAGATGCCGCTCAACATCCTGCGCAATGTCACAGATGAAATGGCAGTGATGCAGGAAGAGATTTTCGGTCCGCTGCTGCCAGTCAAGACCTACAGCCAGATCGACGAGGCGGTTGATTATGTGAACGAGCATGATCGCCCGCTGGGTCTATATTACTTCGGCCAGGACAAGGCGGAGCAGGAACGCGTGCTCACTAAAACGATCTCCGGCGGTGTGACGACCAATGACGTGATCTTCCACGTTTCCATGGAGGACCTTCCGTTCGGCGGGGTAGGGCCGTCGGGCATGGGCAGTTACCACGCGATCGAGGGCTTCCGTGAATTCAGCCACGCCCGTGCAGTCTATCACCAACCCAAGATCGATATTGCCAAGCTAGGCGGGTTCAAGCCGCCCTATGGCAAGGCAACAGACAAGGCCATTGCCCAGATGATGAAGTGATGCTGCGCACGTTTGTTGCAGCAATCACACTCGGTCTAGCCGCACCTGCTTTGGCAGGGAAGGGACACGAATGGCGCCCGGTTGACGAGGCCACCGGCCCAATCCGGGATATGGAGGGCTTGGAGCAGCTCGCACGCGATATTCCCGTTATTCTCGACGGGGTCGATGGGCTTTGGCGCTACGGAAGCGAATTGATCGCGGTGCAAAACGGTACATCGCCGATGCGCATTTCCGCCTTCGAACTATCCGAGGGTGGCACGCGCGTAATCGGCCATCGCGTGCTTGAACAGGCGCATTCGGAGTGGACCGAACCATTGTCCGGCAGCATCGACGGCGATGCTTTGATCTACGTCGGCAATGGTCAGTGGGACCGTTATATCGAAGGCGAGTTGAAAGAAGGCATGGAGGCACTGCCTACTCAAATCCGTCGCCTGCCGCTCGCATCCCCGGCGCAGTAATCCCCACAGATTTACCGATACGCAACGCAAGTGCTATGAATTACACGATTCCCGCCCTTGCACCTTCGCTGCGAGGGGCTTAGAGGCGGGCGCGACTTTGCAGCGACGGGATTCATTGTGGTCGATCTTTCACAGTATCTGCCGATACTGATCTTCATCTTCATCGCGCTCGGATTGTCCGTGGCGTTTGTGTTCCTGCCTATGGGCGTTTCGCGTCTGACCGGGGCACACAATCCCGATGCGGAGAAGCTGAGCGAGTATGAATGCGGATTTCCTGCGTTTGATGACGCGCGCAGCCAGTTCGATGTGCGTTTCTATCTCGTCGCGATCAGCTTCATCATCTTCGATTTGGAAGCGGCCTTGCTGTTCCCGTGGGCGGTAAGCCTGGGTGAAACCGGTTGGACCGGTTGGATCGGCATGATGGTATTTCTTGGCATTCTGGCGATAGGCCTCGCCTATGAGTGGAAGAAGGGAGCTCTGGACTGGGAATGAGCACTTCTATCAACAGCACGATTATCACGCCGCCAACCGCTCCGATCAGCGCGGCTGAAGCGGCTGCCATGATGCCAACGGCCAAGGGCGGCGAGGTACGCACGCCTGACAAGGATTACTTCGAGGCGCTGCAATCCGAGGTAAATGACAAGGGCTTCCTGGTAGCCTCGACCGAGGACGTGTTCCAATGGGCGCGCACTGGTTCGCTGTGGTGGATGACATTCGGTCTGGCGTGCTGCGCGGTGGAGATGATCCACGCGAATATGCCGCGCTATGACATGGAGCGTTTCGGCGCTGCGCCGCGCGCATCCCCGCGCCAGTCAGACCTGATGATTGTCGCCGGCACGCTGTGCAACAAGATGGCGCCTGCACTGCGCAAAGTTTACGACCAGATGTCTGATCCGAAATATGTGATCAGCATGGGTAGCTGCGCCAATGGCGGGGGCTATTACCATTATTCCTACAGCGTCGTTCGCGGGTGTGACCGGATTGTACCGGTCGATATCTATGTGCCGGGCTGCCCGCCAACCGCAGAGGCGCTACTCTATGGCGTGATGCAGTTGCAGCGGAAAATCCGCCGCGCAGGGACGATTGAGCGATGATCGTGGTCCATTCCGCCCCCAAATTCGCCAGCAATGAAGGCGTACGCGATGCTCTGGTCGCCGCGCTGGGCGATATGGTGCTTGCTTCAAAGGAAGAGCATGGCGAGATCGTGATCACGGTCAAACGTGATGCGATTGAAACCGCGCTCAAGCTGCTGCGCGACGACCACGAATATCAGCAGATGATGGAAATCGCGGGCGTCGATTACCCTGAGCGTGCCGAGCGCTTCGAAGTCGTCTATATGCTGCAATCGCTGACGAAAAACCACCGCGTGATGGTGAAGCTGTCGACTGACGAAGCAACGCCAGTGCCAACAATCACCACGCTATGGCCCAATGCTGGCTGGCTGGAACGCGAAGTGTTCGACCTTTATGGCGTGACCTTTGCGGGTAATCCAGACCTGCGCCGCATCCTGACCGATTACGGTTTCGAAGGGCATCCGTTCCGCAAGGACTTCCCGCTGACGGGCTACACCGAGCTGCGTTATTCGGAAGAGGAAAAGCGCGTGGTTTACGAACCGGTCGAACTTGCGCAAGACCTGCGCCAGTTTGATTTCCTCTCGCCATGGGAAGGATCGGATTACGTCCTGCCCGGCGACGAAAAGGCAGAGGAGGGCAAATCATGAGCGTCCAACTCGAGCAATCCCCCACCACCGGTGATGAAGTCATCACCAATTACACGATCAATTTCGGGCCCCAGCACCCTGCGGCACACGGCGTGCTGCGCATGGTGATGGAGCTTGACGGCGAAGTGATCGAGCGGATCGATCCGCATGTCGGCCTGCTCCATCGCGGCACTGAGAAGCTGATCGAGCACAAGACCTATCTGCAAGCACTGCCGTATTTTGACCGGCTCGATTACTGCTCTCCACTGGCGCAGGAATACAGCTACGTTCTCGCGATCGAGAAGCTGATCAATCTGGAGGTGCCGGAGCGGGCGCAATATCTGCGCGTGCTGTTCGCCGAGCTGACCCGCATCTGCAACCACATGCTCAATATGGGCGCGCACATACTGGATGTGGGCGCTTTCACGCCGAACCTGTGGATCATGGATCTGCGCGAAGATTGTCTGAACTTCTTTGAGCGTGCGTCTGGTGCACGCATGCATATGGCGTGGTTCCGCCCGGGCGGCGTGCATCAGGACGTGCCGGAAAAGCTGCTGGTCGATATCGGTGAATGGCTCGACGGGCGCTTCTTCCCGCTATTCGAAGACGCGATGAGCCTGGTGATGGACAACCGCATCTTCAAACAGCGCAACGTCGATATCGCCGTGGTGAGCCGTGAAGACGCGATTGCATGGGGCTTCAGCGGCCCGATGATCCGCGCGGCGGGTGTGCCGTGGGATTTGCGCAAGGCCCAGCCTTACGATGTCTATGACCGTATGGAGTTCGACATTCCGGTTGGCACCAATTCGGATTGCTATGACCGCTTCATGGTGCGCGTGAAGGAAATTTACGAGAGCGCCAAGATCATCAAGCAATGTCTCGCAGATATGCCCGAGGGGCCGATTGCGAGCGAAGACGCCAAGGTTTCACCGCCCAAGCGCGGCGAGATGAAGCAATCGATGGAAGCGCTGATCCACCACTTCAAGCTTTACACAGAGGGCTTCCATGTGCCCGAAGGCGAAGTTTATGTGGCGACCGAAAGCCCCAAGGGTGAATTTGGCGTCTATCTGGTCAGCGATGGCACCAATCGGCCCTATCGCTGCAAGATCCGTCCCACGGCCTTCTCGCACCTGCAAGCGATGGATATGATGAGCAAGGGCCATATGCTGCCTGACGCAACCGCGATCCTCGGCGCAATCGACGTCGTTTTCGGGGAGTGTGACCGGTGATGCGAATGTCTGACACCCAGTTCCAACGGCTTTATGGAGCTTTGAGCTTGATATCCGTCGTAGTCCTGGCGGCACTGATGCTTTCTGGATCGGAGTTTCTCGTGGCTCTCCGTTATGCAGGTGGGTTTCTAGCTTTGACAGGATTCGCGCTCTTTGGGTTTGGCCTCTGGACCCGCCGTTATCGTGCCGATGAGAAGACTAATGGCTGACCGTACTCCCGCACCCGATACGCCCGAATTGCGCAAGCGCTGGGGCAAATTTGCTTTCACGGACGCGAACCGCAAGAAAGCCGATTGGCACATCGCGAAGTATCCGGAAGGTCGCCAGAAATCGGCGGTGATGCCGCTGCTCGATCTGGCTCAGCGTCAGGTTGGCGAAGAAACCGACACACAGGGCTGGCTGCCGCTGCCGGTGATCGAATATGTCGCCGACTATCTCGACATGCCGGTGATCCGCGTGCTCGAGGTCGCGACCTTCTATTTCATGTACAACATGAAGCCGGTCGGGAAGTATCACGTGCAGGTATGCGGTACGACGCCGTGCATGCTGCGCGGCTCGGACGGCCTGTTCGAGGCGTGCAAGAAGCGCGGCATGAAGAAGGGTGAAGTGTCCGAAGATGGCCTCTGGACCCTCACCGAAGTCGAATGCATGGGCAATTGCGCGACCGCGCCGATGGTCCAGATAAATGACGATAATTACGAGGATTTGACGCCCGAGCGCTTGGACGCTGTGCTCGATGCGTTGGCCAAGGGTGAGCAGCCCAAGACCGGCACGCAAGAACCCGGCCGCCACACGTCAGAGCCGGCAAATGCGCTGAGCAATCTCAAAGAGATGGTCACCGAGAACCACGATTACCGGGGGGATTGGTGATGAACGGCGGCGTCCTCGCATTGGTGATCGCTGGTCTCGTCGGTTTTGGTGCGGGTGCCTACCTCGCGGCTACCGGCGAGCGTCCCGTTGGGATCGCGCTCATGGCTATGGGTCTCATTTTCCAGGTTCTGACGCTGCGCCAGCTGCACGCGGCCAAGAAGGGTGCCCATGATGATCGGTAAGTCAAAGCGCATGGAGAAGGCAGGCGGACCGGCTATGGTTATCCTTGGCGTTGTCTTCATGGCGACATCACAGGTTGCTTTGGGCGCGGCGTTTCTCGCGATTGGGGCGGCGCTGATTACTAAACAGAAGAAGACTGACGATGCTGGCTGATAAGGATCGCATCTTTACCAATGTCTACGGGTTCCAGCCTTGGAACCTTCCCGCTGCGCAAAAGCGCGGCGATTGGGACAATACCAAGGCTTTGATCGAGCGCGGGCAAGACGCGATCATCGAAGAGATCAAGGATTCCGGCCTGCGCGGGCGGGGCGGGGCAGGCTTCCCCACCGGCCTCAAATGGTCATTCATGCCGAAGGAAAGCAAGGATGGTCGCCCGAGCTTTCTGGTCATCAATGCCGACGAGTCCGAACCGGGTTCGTGCAAGGACCGCGAGATTATCCGCCATGATCCGCACAAGTTGATCGAAGGTGCACTATGTGCAGGCTTCGCGATGCGCGCGCGTGCGGCCTATATCTACATTCGTGGCGAATACATTCACGAGGCGGAGACTCTGCAGGCTGCCATCGACGAGGCCTATGACGCGGGGCTGATCGGCAAGAACGCCAGCGGTTCCGGCTACGACTTCGATGTCTTCATGCATCGCGGTGCGGGTGCTTACATTTGCGGTGAAGAAACCGCGATGATCGAAAGCCTGGAGGGCAAGAAAGGCCAACCACGCCTGAAGCCGCCATTCCCGGCAGGCGCAGGCCTCTATGGCTGCCCGACCACGGTCAACAATGTCGAAAGCATCGCCGTTGTGCCCACGATCCTGCGTCGCGGCGCAAGCTGGTTCAACAGCTTCGGGCGCGAGAACAACAAAGGCACCAAGCTGTTCCAGATCAGCGGGCATGTCGAAAGGCCCTGCGTGGTCGAAGAAGCGATGAGCATTCCGTTCAAGGAGCTGATTGAGAAGCATTGCGGCGGCATCACTGGCGGTTGGGACAATTTGCTGGCGGTGATTCCGGGTGGTTCCTCGGTCCCATTGGTTCCTGCGAAGGAAATCATGGACGCACCGATGGACTTTGACGGGCTTCGCGAGCTTGGCTCCGGCCTCGGCACCGCTGCGGTGATCGTCATGGACAAATCGACCGATATCGTCCGTGCGATTTCGCGCCTTTCCTATTTCTACAAGCATGAAAGCTGCGGTCAGTGCACCCCGTGTCGCGAGGGCACAGGTTGGATGTGGCGGATGATGGAGCGACTACGCACCGGCGATGCAGCGATTGAAGAGATCGATATGCTGCAGCAGGTCACCAAACAGGTCGAAGGCCACACCATCTGCGCGCTGGGTGATGCGGCAGCTTGGCCGATTCAAGGCCTGATCCGTCATTTTCGCCCAGAGCTGGAGCGCCGGATCCACGAGCATAATGCGAAGTTCCAGGAGGCCGCTGAGTAATGCCTAAGGTCACCGTAGACGGACAGGAAATCGAGGTTCCCGCGGGCACGACTGTGCTGCAGGCGTGCGAACTGGCGGGCAAGGAAATACCGCGTTTTTGCTACCATGAACGCTTAAGTATCGCCGGTAACTGCCGGATGTGCTTGGTAGAGGTGAAGCCCGGGCCGCCCAAGCCGCAGGCCTCTTGCGCGCTCCCGACCGCCGAAGGTCAGGAAATCCGCACGGATACGTCGATGGTGAAGACTGCGCGCGAAGGCGTGATGGAGTTTCTGCTCATCAATCACCCGCTTGATTGCCCGATTTGCGATCAGGGTGGCGAATGCGATTTGCAGGATCAGGCGGTGGCCTATGGCAGGGGCGGTTCGCGCTACGAAGAAAACAAGCGCGCCGTCACCGAGAAGTATATGGGCCCATTGATCAAGACGATCATGACCCGCTGCATTCACTGTACCCGCTGTGTGCGTTTCAGCGAGGAAATCGCGGGTGTGGACGAGATCGGCGCGCTCTATCGCGGCGAGGATATGCAGATCACCACCTATCTGGAGCAGGCGGCGGCGCATGAAATGAGCGCCAATGTGATCGACCTGTGCCCGGTGGGTGCGCTCACATCGCGTCCCTATGCGTTTGAAGCGCGTCCGTGGGAGCTGAAGAAGACGCTCAGCATTGATGTGTCGGACGCCGTTGGCGCGAATATCCGGCTCGACAGCCGTGGCCGCGAATTGATGCGCGCGCTTCCGCGTATCAATGACGACGTCAATGAAGAATGGATATCTGACAAGGCGCGCTACCAGGTCGACGGCCTGACCAAGCGGCGCCTGGACAAGGTTTTCATGCGCAAACGTGGTGGTTTGAAGCCTGCGACGTGGGAAGAGGCCTTCAAGGCGATCGCCAAGCAGCTCAAAGGCACAAAGTCGTCCATCGCGGCTGTCGCAGGCGACATGGTCGATTGCGAGACGATGTTTGCGGCGAAGTCTCTGCTGAAAGCTTGCGGTTCGACCCTGATCGAAGGTCGCCAGACCGGCATGGACTACGACGTGTCGAACCTTGCGTCAGTGAATTTCAATTCAACGCTGGCCGGTATCGAAACGGCCGACGTAATCCTGATCGTGGGCAGCCATGTTCGCTGGGAAGCGCCATCGGTGAATGTCCGCTTGCGCAAGGCGGTGAAGAACGGCGCGAGGGTCTATGTGATCGGCCCAGAGTGGGAGACGACGTTCCACGCCACCTTCCTGGGCGCGGATCTTTCGGTGCTGTCGAACCTGCCGCGCGATCTGGTCGAGCATTTCCACGAGGCAGAACGTCCCGCAATCATCATGGGCGGAGCGGCGCTGGCGAGGGGTGCGCTCCATGCAGGCCTCGCGGCTGCTGAGCAGTTAAAGGTCGTTCGCGAGGGCTGGAACGGTTTCAACGTACTGCACTTCTCTGCTGCACGCATGGGCGGGCTGATGCTCGGCTTTGCGCAAAAGGGCGGCATGAAGGACATTGCAGCGGCTTCGCCCAAGGTGATCCTGTCGCTCGGCGCGGACGAGATGAACTTCGAGCCTTATGCGGATAGCCTGAAGGTCTATATCGGTCACCACGGTGACAAGGGCGCGCATGCGGCGGATATCATTCTGCCCGCGGCGTCCTATGCCGAGAAGGACGGAACTTACGTCAATACAGAGGGCCGGGTGCAGTTCGCAGAGAAAGCGGTGTTTGCACCGGGCGATGCGCGCGAAGACTGGACAATTCTGCGCGCACTGGCAGACGCACTGGGCGTTAATGTCGGGTTTGACAGCTTTGGCGAATTGCAAAGCGCAATGATTGCCGAAGTGCCTGCGCTAGGCGAAGAAGGCCTGGCAGATTACGGCGCGCTGCCAGCTGCTCCTGCGGGCGCGAAGGCAGAGGGAAGAATCGAAGCCTATCCAATCAAGGATTTCTACCTCACCAACCCTATTGCCCGGGCCAGCGCGGTGATGCAGCGATGCTCGGCAGAACTGCTTCACGGTGATGAGCTGAAGGAGGCGGCAGAATGACCGAATTCTTCCAATCCCTCGGCATGACCTATGAATGGGCGTGGTTCGTTGCCACTGTCAGCGGTATTCTGCTGATCGCACTCCCGGTGATGCTCGCGGTGGCGATGATCATCTATATGGACCGCAAGGTGCTGGGCGCAGTCATGATGCGGCGCGGGCCCAATGTGGTCGGCCCGTTCGGCCTGCTCCAGAGTTTTGCAGATGGCCTGAAAGTCTTCTTACAGGAAACCATCATCCCCAGTGCCGCGAACAAGGGCATTTTCCTGCTCGCGCCGATTGTGACATTCACGGTCGCGCTCGCCGCATGGGCGGTCATTCCGTTCGACGCACATATGGTGCTGGCAGACATCAATGTCGGTCTGCTCTACATTCTCGCGATCAGTTCGCTGGGCGTTTACGGCGTGGTGATGGCGGGCTGGGCGTCGAACTCGAAATATCCGTTCTTCTCCGCAATGCGCGCCGCCGCACAGATGATCAGCTACGAAGTCTCGATCGGCTTTATCCTGGTCTGCGTGGTGCTTTGGGCGGGCACGTTCAACTTGAACGGCATTATCGAGGCGCAGCGCGGCCACGGGCTCGGTTTCGTGAACGGGTTCTTCTTCAACCCGCTGCTGTTCCCGATGTTCGTGGTGTTCTTCATCAGCTGCCTCGCGGAAACCGCGCGGGCACCGTTTGACTTGACCGAGGCGGAATCTGAACTCGTCGCTGGCTTCCAGACCGAATACAGCTCTATGAGCTTCGCGCTGTTCTGGCTTGGCGAATACGCCAATATCCTGCTGATGTGCATGCTGTGCGCGATCCTGTTCGTGGGAGGCTGGCTGCCGCCGGTTGAGTGGGCGCCGCTTTACGCTGTACCGGGCATCATCTGGCTGCTCGGGAAGACGCTGTTCTTCTTCTTCCTGTTCAGCTGGATTTGGGCCACCGTTCCGCGCTTCCGCTATGACCAGCTGATGCGTCTGGGCTGGAAAGTCTTCCTGCCGATGAGCCTGCTCTTTGTTGCGGTCATTTCCGGCTACCTCATGGCTACGGGGCATTTTGTAAAATGAGCACCGTCACACATCTCATCAAAAGTTTTACCCTTTGGGAATTCCTGAAGGCGCATGCGCTGACGCTGAAGTATTTCTTCAAGCCGAAGTTCACGATCAACTATCCGTTCGAGAAGAACGCGCTGTCCCCGCGTTTCCGCGGTGAGCATGCGCTGCGTCGTTATCCCAATGGCGAGGAACGCTGCATCGCGTGCAAGCTGTGCGAAGCGGTTTGCCCGGCGCAAGCGATCACCATCGAAAGCGAACCGCGCGAAGACGGCAGCCGCCGCACCACGCGCTACGACATCGACATGACGAAATGCATCTATTGCGGCTTCTGTCAGGAAGCCTGCCCGGTGGATGCGATCGTTGAAGGGCCGAACTTCGAATACGCCACCGAAACACGTGAGGAGCTGCTCTACGACAAGGCGAAGCTGCTGGCCAACGGGGACAAGTGGGAGCGTGCAATTGCCGCGAACCTTGAAGCCGATGCGCCGTATCGCTAACCGCCGCCGCGAAGAGAAACAGGGGTCATGATACAAACCTTAGCCTTTTACCTGTTCGCAGGTTTGATGATCGGCAGCGCGCTGCTGGTGATCACCGCACGCAACCCGGTGCACTCCGTGCTCTGGCTCATCCTCGCATTCTTCAATGGTGCGGGCTTGATGGTGCTAGTGGGTGCTGAATTCATCGCGATGCTGCTGGTGATTGTTTACGTTGGCGCAGTGGCGGTGCTTTTCCTGTTCGTGGTGATGATGCTCAACATCGATTTCGCGGCAATGCGTGCCGGTTTCATCAAGAACTTCCCGCTTGGCCTGCTTGTCGCGCTGATCCTTTTTGCAGAGCTGTTCATCGGGATCGTGGCTTACAATGCAGGCGGGCTGGAGCTGGGAACGCCCAATGGCGCTGCTGCACAGCCGCTGGGCATGAGCAATATCGAGGCGATCGGCGCGCTTCTCTACGGCCGCTATATCTTCCTGTTCGAAGTGGCGGGCATCATCCTGCTCGTGGCAATGATCGGCGCGATTGTGCTGACCCATCGTAAGCGTCCGGACAACACCCGCGCGCGGCAGGATATCGGCAAGCAGATCCGCCGTCGTCCCGAAGATGCGACAGTCATGAAGAACCCTGAAACGGGCAAGGGGGTCGAGCTGTGATCGGCATCGAGCATTATATCACCGTCAGCGCGATCCTGTTTGTGCTGGGCGTGATGGGCATTTTCATCAATCGCAAGAATGTGATCGTCATCCTGATGTCGGTCGAGCTGATCCTGCTTGCAGTGAATATCAACCTGGTTGGTTTCAGCGTTTTCATGAATGACCTGGTGGGTCAGATCTTCGCGATGTTCGTGCTGACCGTCGCCGCTGCAGAAGCGGCTATCGGTCTTGCCATTCTGGTCATCTATTTCCGTAACCGCGGCACTATCGCGGTCGACGATGCGACGCAGATGAAGGGATAAGACCAAGTGCATCCGATCCTTCTCATCGTATTCCTGCCCTTGCTCGCGGCTATCGTCGCGGGGCTGGGTAATCGCATGCTTGGCAATACAATTGCCAAGTCGCTGACCACAGGCGCGCTTTTCATCAGCTGTATCCTGAGCTGGCCGATCTTTGTCGGTTTCCTGACAGGAAGCATGGAAGCCAGCGTCGTTCCTGTCCTGAAGTGGGTGGAAAGCGGAACGCTCAGCTTTGACTGGGCGCTGCGCGTCGATGCGCTGACTGCGGTCATGCTGGTGGTGATCACTACCGTATCCGCGCTCGTCCACCTGTATAGCTGGGGCTATATGGAGGAAGACCCGGATCAGCCGCGCTTCTTCGCCTACCTAAGCCTTTTCACCTTTGCGATGTTGATGCTGGTAACGGCGGACAACCTCGTTCAGATGTTCTTCGGTTGGGAAGGGGTTGGCCTTGCATCCTATCTGCTGATCGGGTTCTGGTTCAAAAAACCGAGCGCCAATGCCGCCGCGATCAAGGCCTTTGTGGTCAACCGTGTGGGCGATCTTGGCTTTATGCTAGGTATTTTCGGCACCTGGCTGGTGTTCCAGACGACCTCGATCCCGGAAATCCTCGCGGCTGCGCCGGGCATGACAGGCTCGACGATCGGTTTCCTCGGATATCGCATGCACACGATGGATATCCTGTGCATCTTGCTGTTCATCGGCGCGATGGGCAAATCGGCGCAGTTGGGCCTCCACACATGGTTGCCCGACGCAATGGAAGGTCCGACACCCGTGTCCGCGCTGATCCACGCCGCGACCATGGTGACCGCGGGCGTATTCATGGTGTGCCGCCTTTCACCGATGTTCGAAGCAGCCCCAGTGGCGCTCAGCATGGTGATCTTCGTCGGCGCCGCGACATGTTTCTTCGCGGCGACCATCGGCACCACGCAGTGGGACATCAAGCGGGTGATCGCGTACTCGACCTGCTCTCAGCTGGGCTACATGTTCTTCGCAGCCGGGGTTGGCGCCTATGGCGCGGCTATGTTCCACCTGTTCACCCACGCATTCTTCAAGGCTCTGTTGTTCCTTGGTGCAGGCTCGGTTATCCACGCGATGCATCACGAGCAGGACATGCGCTATTACGGTGGCCTTCGTAAGAAGATCCCGCTCACATTCTATGCAATGATGGCCGGCACTCTCGCGATCACCGGCGTGGGTGTATTGGGCGTCTTTGGTTTTGCGGGTTTCTATTCGAAAGATGCGATCCTTGAGGCGGCATTTGCGCGCGGCACCGATATGGCAATGTTCGCTTTCTGGGCTGGCGCTGTGGCAGCACTGCTGACCAGCTTCTACAGCTGGCGCCTGGTGTTCCTGACCTTCTACGGCAAGCCGCGCTGGATCGAGAGCGAGCATATTCAGCACTCAGTGCACAAGACACCGGAAGAAGCAGGTGAAGACACCACTGGCGGTTATCACCCGCATGAAAGCCCGCTGACCATGCTGATCCCGCTGGGCGTGTTGACCGTGGGCGCAATCTTCGCTGGCTACGTCTTCAAATATCCGTTCATCGATGGGTCTGCTGAAGCCGTGAACGGCGCGTTCTGGGGAGGCTCGATCTATTTCAACGAGAACCTTATCCATGCGCTGCACGCGGTACCGACATGGGTGAAGCTGACCGCGACATTCGTGATGATAGTGGGCTTTGTCACAGCATGGTTCGCTTACATCAAAGACACATCGATCCCGGGCAAGTTCGTGGAGCAATTCCGCGTCATTCACCGCTTCGTTTACAACAAGTGGTACTTTGACGAGCTCTATCATCTCGTCTTCGTGAAACCGGCTTTCTTGCTTGGCCGCATCTTCTGGAAGAAGGGCGATGAAGGCACGATCGACCGCTTCGGTCCGAACGGTGCCGCATGGCTGGTTCAGCGTGGCGCTCTCGTCGCGAAGAAGGTGCAGTCCGGTTATCTCAATAGCTACGCGCTGATCATGCTGCTTGGCCTGGTCGCGGCAATCACATGGGTCCTGTTCTGATGGAAGGCTTTCCAATCCTTTCCGCTATGCTGCTGGTCCCGTTGATTGCGGGTATCGCGTGTTTCTTCCTTGAGGCGCAGGCCGCGCGCATGACTGCGTTAGTGGCGACGCTGGCCAACCTGGCGCTCGGCATTGTCCTGTGGGTCAACTACGACGTCGGCGGTGCGCAGTGGCAGTTTACCGAAACCGCGCCGCTGTTCGCTGGCTTTGAATATGCTTTGGGTATCGACGGCATCGCGCTGATGCTGATCATGCTCAGCGTTTTCCTGATGCCAATCTGTATCCTTGCCAGTTGGGACGCGATCCAGAAACGCGTCGGCGAATACATGGCTGCGTTCCTGATCATGGAAGTCCTGATGATCGGCGTCTTTGCCGCGCAGGACCTGTTCCTCTTCTACATCTTCTTTGAAGCTGGCCTGATCCCGATGTATCTGATCATCGGCGTGTGGGGCGGGGACAACCGCATTTACGCGAGCTATAAATTCTTCCTCTACACCTTGCTCGGTTCGGTCCTGATGCTGATCGCGATGTTCTGGATGGTGAACACTGCGGGCACGTCAGACATTCCGACGTTGATGCAGTATGATTTCGATCCGAAGGCGCAATTCTGGCTGTTCCTGGCCTTCTTCGCCAGCTTTGCGGTCAAGATGCCGATGTGGCCGGTGCACACTTGGCTGCCCGACGCGCACGTTCAGGCGCCGACTGCCGGTTCAGTCATTCTGGCGGGCGTTTTGTTGAAGCTTGGCGGATATGGCTTCATCCGGTTCAGCCTGCCGATGTTCCCGGAAGCAAGCGCACAACTGGCATGGTTGATCTTCGCACTTTCGATGATTGCCGTGGTGGTGACCAGCCTGATTGCGCTGGTTCAGCACGATATGAAAAAGCTGATTGCCTATTCCTCCGTCGCGCACATGGCGATCGTGACAGCCAGCTTGTTCGCGTTCAACGTGCAAGGGCTGGAAGGCGCGATGATGATAATGCTCGGCCACGGTCTTGTTTCTGGCGCGCTGTTCCTCTGTGTGGGTGTTATCTACGACCGTCTGCATACGCGCGAGATTTCGCGCTATGGTGGTCTCAGCATCAACATGCCGTATTACGCGCTGTTCTTCCTGCTGTTCACCATGGCCAGCATCGGCTTGCCGGGGACCAGCAACTTTGTCGGCGAATTCCTTGCGCTGGCAGGAATCTACAAGATTTCGACCTGGGTCGCCTTTGTGTGCACCACAGGCATCATCCTTGGCGCAGGCTATATGCTGTATCTGTATCGCCGCGTAGCTTTCGGTGAGCAAAAGAACGCCGATGCCGCCGCCATGCTTGATCTGGACAAGCGTGAATGGATCATGCTCGCACCGATCGCTGCGGCGGTGCTGTGGATGGGGGTATACCCTGAAAGCTTCCTTGCACCAATGCGGCAGGATATTGCGGCGCTTGAAGCGCGCCTTGCGCGCGCGGCCCCTGAAGGAGATAGCCAGCTAGTGATTGGCCAGCCTACCGGCGTGATCGCCAATGAAATGTCGCATGACAGCGAAGAACACGGAACGGAGGGAGCCCACTAATGGACTTTGCAGCCTCCTTTGCGTTGATCGCGCCAGAGCTTGTGCTGACCGGTACTGGCATGATCTTGCTGTTGATTGCGGCATGGGGCGGTGACAAGCGCGCGCAGCTCAATACCTATTTGGCATGCCTCGGTTTGTTTGCTGCCGGCATTTTGCTGGTTCCGACCTTGCACGATGGCCTTATGGGGCCGGACACCCATGCATTTGGCGATCTGATGCGAGCAGATGCATTCTCCGCATTTGCCAAGTCGCTAATCTATCTCGGCGCGATAGGGTGCCTGTTGGTGGCTCCGGCCTACTTCAATCGCGTCAACGCCATGCGCGCTGAATATCCGGTCCTGATCGCGTTCGCGGCGCTGGGTATGAGCATCATGGTTTCCGCTGGTGATTTCCTGACGCTGTACCTTGGCTTGGAACTCAACAGCCTTGCCGCATACGTTCTTGCATCGATCCTGCGCAATGATGACAAATCAGCCGAAGCGGGCCTGAAGTATTTCGTACTTGGCGCTCTGGCATCGGGCATCCTGCTTTACGGCATGAGCTTGCTCTATGGCTTTACCGGCAGCACCAGCTTTGTTGGCGTGTCTGCCGCACTGTCTGGCGATCTCTCGACTGGCGCATTGTTCGGCATCGTATTCGTGCTGGTGGGCCTTGCATTCAAGATATCCGCCGTTCCGTTCCACATGTGGACACCAGATGTTTATGAAGGCGCTCCAACTCCGGTTACGGCCTTCTTCGCGACAGCACCCAAGGTTGCTGCGGTTGCTTTGACCGGACGCGTCGCGCTGGAAGTATTCGGCGCTCAAGTGGATGCATGGCGTCAGATCGTGATTTTCATTGCCTTGGCTTCGATCGTGGTCGGTGCGCTGGGTGCAATCGGACAGGAAAGCATCAAGCGCCTGCTCGCGTTCAGTTCGATCAACAATGTCGGCTTTATCCTGATCGGATTGGCCGCCGCGACGACGCAGGGCGCATCGGCAATGATGGTCTATCTGTGGATATACATGGCCATGTCATTGGGCAGCTTTGTGGCTGTCCTCATGCTGAAGGATGCTGCGGGCAATCCGGTTGAGAGTATATCCGGAATGGCGGGCATGGTGCGTGAGCAACCGCTGCTGAGCTGGTGCATCTTTTTCCTGATGCTCAGCCTGGCCGGCATTCCGCCGCTGTTCGGTTTCTGGGGCAAGTTTGTGGTGTTCCAGGCCGCGGTGGAAGCGGATCTGATCTGGCTCGCTGCAATCGGCATTGCGGCCAGCGTGATCGGCGCGTTCTATTACCTTAAGGTGTGCAAGATCATCATGTTTGATGACTCTGCGGGCATTGTTACGGGCAAGAACGACAAAACGCATTGGGCGGTGCTGGGCATCACTTCGCTTATCATTTCGCCGCTCGGTTATCTGCTAACGCCATCGCTGGGCGATCTGGCTGATAAAGCGGCAAGCGCGCTGTTCCTGGCCTCTTGATCCATTTCGTAGACGAAACCGGCTCCACCAATGCTGATCTGCTCGCGGGCTTGAGCGCGGGTGAGCCGTTGCGCGAAGGTGACTGGCTGGTTGCGCGCCGTCAGGTTTCCGGCCGCGGCAGGCAAGGGCGTAAATGGTTTGACGGTGCGGGCAATTTCATGGGCTCTACCATTGTGCGCCCGGCTGAAAGCGATCCGCCCGCGCACACTCTCGCCTTGTTGAGCGGCCTCGCGGTCTACGAGGCTTTGCTGCCATTTTGCCCCGATCCGTCCGCACTGACGCTGAAATGGCCGAATGACCTATTGCTTCGCGGGGCAAAGCTGTGCGGGATATTGCTTGAATCGCAAGCCAACAGGGTGGTGGTGGGAATAGGCGTGAATCTGCGCGCAGCACCGGACTTGCCGGATCGCAAGACAATCAGCCTGTCGGAAGTCACCGCTACGCCGGAGTTAGAGGATTTCGCGGATCGCCTCGCCAAGTCATTCGCCGTTGAACTGGAGCGGTGGCGCGGCCACGGTCTGGAGCTTTTGATACGGCGTTGGCAGGCGGCCGGCCATCCAAAGGGCACTCTGCTAACAGTTCATGATCCTTCTGGTGACAGGGTCACGGGTGAATTCGCAGGATTGGATGCTAGTGGTTCCTTGCTGTTGCGTGACAGCGATGGCAAGACCCACACCGTCCACGCCGGTGACGTGAATTTGGATTAGGAGTTCGCAATGCTGCTTGCAGCTGATGTCGGAAACACAAACGTCGTTTTTGCGCTTTTTGAAGGGCGTGAGATCAAGGCACGCTGGCGCATTGCGACAGACCCCCGCCGCACAGGAGATGAGTATGCAGTGTGGCTGCTGCAATTGCTCGAGATCGAAGGCGTAAAGCGTGAAGAGATCACGCAGATCATTTACGCATCAGTTGTCCCGCGCGCGAACCACAACCTTAATGTACTGTCGGAGAAGTATTTCGGCATAACGCCATTGATTGCCGGGCAAGGCGCGGTTGAATGGCCCTTCGCCATTGATGTCGATCAACCCGGTTCACTAGGGGCGGATAGGGCGCTCAATATCCTGGCCGCCCACGACAAATATGACGGCGATCTGATCGTGGTTGATTTCGGCACTGCAACCAAATTCGAAGCGATTGATTTCAATGGCACCTACAAGGGCGGGATCATCGCACCGGGCATCAACCTGTCGCTTGATGCGCTGGTCGGCAAGACCGCGAAACTGCCGCGCATCGCAATCCGCGCGCCTGACGATGACAGCGTGATCGGGCGCAATACAGAGGATCAGATGCTAATTGGCATCTTTTGGGCGCATGTCGCCATGATGGAAGGATTGATCGCACGCATGCAGGCAGAGATCGGCCGCCCGGCCAAGATTGTAGCCACCGGTGGGCTCGCGATCCTGTTTGATGAGAAAACCGATATCTTTGACTATGTCGATGCTGATCTGACTATTCAGGGGCTCGCAATTCTGGCGGAGCATGCCACCTCGTGAAGAAAGACTTCACACCGGAAAAAGAGCTGCTCTTCCTCGCACTTGGCGGATCGGGAGAGATTGGCATGAATGTCAATCTCTACGGTTGCAACGGCAAGTGGATGATGGTGGATCTGGGGATGACATTCTCAGGCGATGTCTATCCCGGTGTCGATCTGGTTTTCGCTGATCTGGAATTCATCGAAGAGCGCGCGAAAGACCTGCTCGGGATTGTCCTGACTCATGGACATGAGGATCATATCGGCGCTGTGCCGTATTTTGCGGCTGATTTGGGCGTGCCGCTCTATGCAACGCCATTCACAGCAGAGCTGGTGCGTCGCAAGTTGGAAGAAGCGGGGCTTTCCAAAGAGGTCGATCTGTTCATCGTTGAGGAAGATCACGGCGAATTCAACCTCGGCCCGTTCGATATCACTTACATTCCTCTCGCGCACTCGATTGCCGAGGGGAATGCGCTGAAAATTGACACGCCCTATGGACGCATCTTCCACACAGGTGACTGGAAGCTAGACGAAGAGCCGATTATCGGAGAGCCGACCACAGAGGAAGAGCTGTGCGAAATCGGCGAGGAAGGTGTACTTGCGCTGGTTTGCGACAGCACCAATGTCTTCAATCCCAAAGCCAGCGGCTCGGAAGGTGCGGTGCACCGCAGTCTGATGGAAGAAGTTGCCAAGCACAGCGGTAAGCGCGTGATGGTGACCACCTTCGCGTCCAATGTCGCCCGATTGCAGACGTTAGGCGAGGTGGCGCGCGAAACGGGCCGGCAGCTGTGCGTAGCCGGGCGCTCGCTTGATCGGATTATCAGCGTCGCACAAGAGAACGGGTATCTACAGGATTTTCCTGAACCAATCGATTTTGATACGGCGATGGGCTTGCCGCGCGGCCAGGTGCTGATCATCGCAACCGGCGGGCAGGGCGAACCGCGTGCAGCACTGGCGAGGGTAGCTGAAGGCAATCATCCGCTAGAGCTGGCGCCTGGTGACGTGATCCTGTTCTCCAGTCGGCAAATCCCAGGAAACGAGATCGCCATTGGGCGAGTGATGAACCAGCTGGCTGATCGCGGGATCGTGATGGTCACGGATCGCCAAAGCGCGATCCACGTTTCTGGTCACCCCGGAAGACCGGAGCTCGAAGCGCTCTACGATTGGCTCAAGCCGGAAATTCTGGTTCCGGTTCACGGCGAGATCAGGCACATGCATGAGCAAGCGAGGCTTGGTCACGCCAAGGGCATATCGGCCAATATCGTGCAGAAGAACGGCGATATCGTGCGCCTTGCCCCGGGCTATCCCGGCAAAATTGCCGAAGTGCGGGCAGGGCGGCTTGTTTTGGATGGCGATATCATCGCGCCTGCTGATGGTGAGGCGATCACAATGCGCCGTCGCATTGCGCGTGAAGGCATGCTGTTTGTTGTACTCGATCAGCAACGCAACCCGACCATTGAAGCGGTTGGACTTCCGCTCGAAGAGGACCTGGAAGACTTCATCGCCGAAGCTGTTTCGGACGTTCGCGATGCGTTGAAGCGGCTGCGTGGTCAGGCGAGCCGCGACCCCGCCGCCGTTTACGAAGCCGCACGTCTTGCAGCCCGGCGCGCGGCTCAACGCTGGTCTGGTAAAAAGCCCCAGGTTCGCGTGCTAATGCTTGAGGATCAAGATTGATGGAATGGACGTCGGTCGTTGCAATTTACGCCTTGTTCTGGGTGATGACGGCATTCGTCATGCTGCCATTCGGCGTCAAAACTCATGATGAAGCCGGATTGCCCAAGATTCCCGGGCAGGCCGATAGCGCGCCTGTTGGCTTCCGTCCGGGACGCCACGCGTTGCGGGCAACAGTGATCGCAGCAGCATTGACGGCAATTTACGTGGCCAATTATGTCTATGGCTGGGTGACTGTTGATGTTCTCAATATCTTCCCGGATCCACCAAGCCAACGCTAAGCTAAATGTGGCCGGTTTAATCCCGCAAACGCTCTATCGACTGTGCAAGGGCTACATAGAGCTTTCCGATATCCGAACTTAGCAGGGTAACTCCCAGGGCATTACCATCGCGAGTTGAAAGCACATTGCGCAGCATGCTTTCAAAGTCATGGATGTAACGGCTTACATGCTCGCGGAAGTCATGATCGGCTTCGAAAAGCTCTACGACTTCCCGCGCTTCTATATTGCTTACCAAGCGCACAGATTTTCGGGCGAAAATCCCACGATCACCCTTCAGATATGCGGCCCATGCGGTGTCGCTAACGTCTTGCGACAGGCCTTTTGCGATATCGATGGCGTTGGAATTGAGGCTCTCGGTGATCAATGCCATCCGGCGCGCAAAATCATTATCGACCTTCTCTCCCGCATGCTCTCGTGCACGGGCCACGCGTTCTTCCAGATTGCTAACCAATTCATTCACTTTGACCAGCTGATCGCGCAGGCTGGCTGTGGTCGCTCGGACATGCTCATTTGCACGCGTTGAGGCTTCCTCAAGTCGCTCGACCGCAGCATCTCCTTCCGCGCGAAGGCTGCGCTCGATTGCAGCACTTGCTTTCGCGCCGATTTCTCCGGCCAGGTTTTCCAGCCGCTCGCCGGATCCACTTTCGATTGCAGCAAACGCGCTCCGCGCGACTTGCTCAAGCCCGGCGATGACCGATTGCAGATTTTCGCTCGCCCGAGCGCTGACACGGTCGCTTTCTTCGCCCAAGGCACCCAAAGCGCCACGGAGGTTCGAAATTCGGGTCAGGCTCTCGCTGGAGGTATCAGTAAGCTTGTCGTTCAATGACGTGATGTGTTCATCGGCACGATTCAAGCCCTCGCTCGCTGCGATCACATAGTCTGACAGTCCCGCACTTCGCTCATGCGCGGCATCAACGCTTTGTCTAAGCGCAATTGCTTGCTGTTCAATCTCACTGAGCTTGTCACTAGCCTTGCCGACTGCAGCGGGCAGGGATTCTCTGGCCTCGCGCGCGCCAGACTGAATGATTTCCAGCAGCCGCACACCGGATTCGGTCAATTCTCCGATTGTCTTCCCGCTTGCATTCAGATCGCTGCGAAGCGTCGAAACGTGCTCGCCCAAGCCAACGGTGCCCGCCTCGAGTACATTCTGTGTTGCTTCTGCTTGTTCTGCCATGGTGGCAAGCAGTGTGTTAAGTTCTTCAAGTTTGCGGGTTACATCAGCCCCGTATGACACCAGTCTCTCGAGGCGCCCGTTCTGTGCCTCGCTGCGTTCAGCCAGCATTTCATCAAGATCAGTCAGCCGCTGTGCAAGCACTTCGCTGGCCTGAGTTTCACGGGTTTCAAAACCGTGTTGCCTCCGCGCCATCTCTTCTTCGAAGCGGGCATTTCGCGCAGCAATCCGGTCATCGAAGTCGCTTGCTTCGGTATGAAGCGCCTTGATGCGCTCACGTGAGGCATTGATTGCCTGTTGATCCATTTGGTCCAACCGCGAGACAACTTCGGCAATTTCCTCTTGGAATTCCGATTTTCTGGCGCGCAACTTGTCCAAAGCGTCGTCTTGAGACCGCGCGAAGGAGGATGTGACTTCTTCACTGCCTTCGCGCAAAGTATCCAACCGCATCTGCAAATGACCGATTTGTGCAGTTTCCTGATCTGCGAGCTCCTCAGCCATGCTTATGACCGACTGGCGCAGATCATCCGAACGCCTGCGCATCGCCGCCAACGCATCAACCTCGCGACCCTCCAGCTCGACACGGAAGGCATCTGACTGCTCTTGCAGGCCCGCAAAGCGTGCTTCGGCGGCATGCTCGATGCTATCAAGCTGCGTCGCAAAGCCAGCCAAAGTAGTTTCGATCTTGCCTGACAGCGCGCTCACCTGACGTTCGCTAGCCTTGCCAAACTCATTAAGACGCTCGAAGCCGGAAACCAGGTGTTCCAACTGTTCATGCGCCGTTCGCCCGGCTTGCCCAACCTGATTGGATACATCACGCGCCGAATTGGCAATGACCGGAAGATCATCGCGCAATTTAGACATATTTGTCAGCGCAGTATCGCTAACACTTGCGATGGCCTCGACCTGAGCGCCATTGCTCTTGATGAGACACTGAAGCTCGCTCGCATGGGTTGAAATCCGCTCGCTTGCGATCCTGCCGAGAGAATCAAGTTCGCGCGATTGGCTACCCAGAAATTCGCGTGCAAGAGACAGCTCGCGGTTCACAGCTCCCAAACGCTCTTCCAGCGCCTGAGATTCCTGGCGCAGCATCTGCGCCGTGTCGCCAAAACGCTGCGCCTCGCGGCGACTGTTGCGCATTGAAAGCAGCCAGAAGATCGAGATCAGCAGCATCGGGACAGCCCAATTGATGATCCAACCGATCCACTGCTGTGACGTACCCCCTGTGAATATATCGTTGCGGAACGCCCAGGCAAAGAATCCTGTCCAGGCGAGCATCGCAATAACCGCGGTCATGGGGACAAGCCGATCGATCCAGCGGGTGCGTGGAGCGGGTTCGAACTCTTCCCCTTCGGAAATCCATTCCTCCTCCAGCACAATCGGCTCTTCAGCCACATTTTCTGCTGAATCCACAGGTGCTTCCTGCACCGTCTCTTGGCCTACGGCCTTGATCTGCCACTTTCCCGTCATTTGGGGAATCTAGCCGATTTTCAGAAAGGATAAACCCTGCTTTAACCCTTTCTCGGATATCTGCTGAAATATGGCTTATGAAAGCGGATCACTGGATGCGACCCTTGCAGCAGCTGCGGGGCAGGATATCGGCCTTTTGGCCGAGCTGCGCACTGCGCTGGTCCAAAGCGCAGACAAGCAACTGGATCTGCTCAAGCGTTCACGTTGCGACGGCAATTGGCAGGTCGCAGCCATGCGTTTGAAGGGTCTTGCCGCCAGTTTCCACGCAGAAACGCTGTTTGATGCAGCGGAAGAAGCGTTGACCTGTGCACCGGGTGATCCAGTAGTCACACGGCGGATCGAAGCTGCCATTGCCGCGTTGCGCGGGCATGACCCGGCGCCATTCGCAATCAACCGACAATCCTAATCGCGCGCTTGGCAGAGCGATGCTTTAGCGCTTAACAAAGGCTATCCGAACCGGGGGCCTATCACATTGCGCACAGCACTGATCTCTTGTCTTGAGACATTGCCGGATGGCAAGCGCCGCGGGTTTGCCCGATTAGGTGGACGTATGTTGCTGTCGTGGCAGATAGACATGGCGCGCGATCTGGGCTGCGAGCGGTTTATCTGCCTGACAGATGCGCAGCTTGAGGCGTTCGAAGAACTCAGGGATCAAATTCAGCAGTTTGGTGGAGAATTTCACACAATATCGGGACCATTGCCGTTGGTGTCGCTGCTGTCTGCGGATCAGGAACTCATCGTCATTGCGGATGGATTGATTGCCGACCGGGCTCAAGTGGCTGCCTTGCTGACGGGCCAGCGTGGCGTGCTGGTTTTGCCAGATGCCGCAGGCATCGAGGCCGGATTTGAGCGGATTGACGCGGAGCATGCTTGGGGAGGAATTTTTGTTGCGCGGGGCCAGATTGTAGAACAACTCGCGCACATGCCTGAAGACAGCGACACCGTTTCGCTATTGTTGCGGCTTGCCTTGCAATCCGGGGTTAAACTGGTCCCGCTCGATGCAGCCCACCTCGAAACGGGCGAATGGCTTTTGCTCCGCGAAGGCTCCGAGCTTGCGGAGCGAGAGCAATCGCTTCTTGAAAGCAGTGCGGAACGAGTTTCCTGGTGGGAGCCCACCAGGGCAATGAGTCGCAGAATTGCGCGCTTTCTGGCGCCTGACGGGCTGGATCGCGGTCCATTAATCTTTGGCACACTAAGCGCCGTCAGTTTCGCAGCAGCGGCTGTTGCGACCTTTTTTAATGTAATGCCGTGGGCATTATTGTTTTTGGCGCTTTCCATTCTTGCATCTGAAGGCCGCGAAGGGATGCTTAGATTGAAGACTTTGCTTCGCGGTGCCGTGCCAAAATCCACGCGTAAGTGGTTTGGTTTGTTGGTGGATTTGTTTTTGATTGGTGCCCTTTCCTGGCCGTTCATTGTGGCCGAGGCTGCCACAGAGCTATTCCTGCCGGTTCTGACCATCGGAATGCTGCGATTGGGCGAAAGAACCTGGAAGGCACCGCTGTCACGCTTACTAACTGACCGGGGAATCTTCGCGCTGTTCATGGCGGGAATCAGCGCTTTTGACCTGGTCGATCTTGGATTAGGCGGAATATCCCTCGTGATCCTCGCTTTGTCGCTGTATTTCCAACGCGAATCTCAGATAACGCGGGCTTAACCAAACCGCGCTATACGCGGGCGATGAGTAATACTGTGACCCACGCAGACGAAACCCAAGCGGCAGTGGCCGACTTGCGCCATGAGTTGGCGCGAGGGGACGTTGCGCTTGCAGGCGTCGCGCCGGTGCTCAGTCATTTGCTCTCGTCGAGCGGTCAAGCCCTGGTGAGCGAGGATCTTGTTGCGCGGATGCGCGGCATGCTGGCGAATCTGGCAATCCAGATCCTGCGAACCGAAGCCGAAGTTTCTGGTGGCTCCCGCCAAATTGAGCCGTCAGTCACGGACGAGCTGGCCGGCAAGCTGGCGGGCAGCAGCACTCTGGTCAGCCATTGCTACGCCATCGCCATGGAAAGCCAATTGGCCGAGCAATTTGAACAAACCCACGGGATTGATCAGGTTCTTACACCTTTGCTGCAAGAGCTCATCGCGTCACCGGATGAGAACATGGCCGAGCTGGCCATGGGAGCAATGACGGCGCAGGCGCGATTTGTTCAAGCTCAACGCCGAATGAATTTGGCGCTTGCCGAACTTCCGGCAGAGCTCTTTCATGTAACTCTCGCTCAATGGTCTGCAATGCGCGGAGACGCCGACTCCATGCAGCGGGAACGCGTCTTACAGGTTCTGCGCGGCGGCTATGACGAGAGCAGTTCACGTTTAGGAATGCTAACACGACTGATCGGTTCGCTGGGGCATGGATTGCGTGCCGCAATCGATCTGGAGCATGCCGGATTTGCACTTTTCGTGAGCGGTCTTGCCCGCGCATCGAAGCAACCGCGCGAATTGGCAGTGCTGTCGTGTCATGAACGGCAGGCCACACGACTAGCCTTGGCGCTGCGCGCTGCCGGCTTGAAACCAGAGGAGATGCGCAAGCAGTTTCTATTAATCCAGAGCGATTTGGCCATGCCAAGAGGTGCAGATGTCATCTCGCAGGAAAGAGCTCTGTCGTTGATTGCCGGCACCCCCGCTGGCAGGGCAGGGTAAGCCTCCGTGGAAACCCCAGATACTCTTCTGGCTGCTCGCGGCGTCACCGATCACGAGGATCGTTTGCTTTCAGCGGATCAGCCCTTGGCTGAATTGCAGCAGCGATGTGGCGGTGCGGTGCCAGGCAAGCTCGCCATTCCAGAGCTGCTTGAGCTGGTCCAGCAAGGCCGCGCCATGGGGTTGCGTTTGGCTCGCGAATTCAGTGCGTCAGATGGCGATGGGCGCATCACCGGCTATGTCCGGATTCGTCCGTCTGGTGATGAAGCAGGCGGCGGCTGCGAAATATTGATTGAGAATTGGCGCCGCGAATCCTTTGGCGGTGAAGACGACCGGGAAGCAGCTTCGCGTCAGGATGCAATTGACCGAGCAACAGCGGAATTCTCCGCGCGTCTCGACGGCAAGCAGCGGCTTCTTGCGGGCGAGGGGGACGCACCGGACCTGGCCCAGCTGCTTAACAAGACGCGCAAAGCGTCCGGCAAGATCTGGACAGAATATGTCACTCTGGTCGATATCGCTCATAAGCAACCGCTTCACTGGCGTTTGCTTGACGGTGCGAAGTGCAAGGTTGAGGGATCGCCGCGCAATTGGTTTGCACGTCTGATCCCCGTTGGCAGTGATCAGATCATTCCAAGAGGTTTCGAGTTGCTTTTAGTGGCCGAGCAACCGCTGATCGAAGCTGAGAAGCCTGCAGAGCAAAGCGGCAGCTCTCGACTGGTCGGGGATGCTCTTGCGCCTGCGCTGCGGCAGCCAGTCGCTCGCATCATCGCCAACGCCGACAAGATTCGCGGCCGTCTGGCTGGACCGATTCGTCAGGAGTATGCCGAATACGCGAGTGATATCGCATCCGCGGGACGTCACCTGGCCGCTTTGCTCGATGATCTCAATGATCTGGAAGCGGTAGAATCTCCCAATTTCAAGGTTGTGTCACAAGACCTTAATCTTGAGGATTTCGCCCATCAGGCGATCAAGATGCTGCATGCCAGAGCCCAATCGAAGTCGATCGAATTGGTCGGACCGGAAATTGACGAGAGAGTAAGCGCACGCGGCGACGCGAAACGCATATTGCAGGTGGTGCTCAATTTGATGGGCAATGCGATCAACTATTCGCCTGAAGGCAGCACGGTTACAGTTGTGGTTTCCAAAGTTGGATCCAGCAAGGCCAGTATAGCCGTTTCAGACGAAGGCCCCGGCCTGTCGCCTGAACAGCAAGAGCGCGTGTTTGCCAAGTTTGAACGTCTGGGACGTTCCGGCGATGGTGGATCAGGCTTGGGCCTCTACATTTCCCGGCGTTTGGCGGAGGCAATGTCAGGATCTCTTGACGTGAAAAGTACGCCCGGAACAGGCGCAATTTTCACGCTTGTGCTACCAGCTGGTAAGAAACCAATCTGACTCGCGGTAGTTCAACGCCCGATGCGGCTTGAGCCCCATAGCAGCACAAGTCCGACAAGCACGGTGATGCCGCCGTAAAGCGCCCAGCTGCGATCTGCGAGCATGAAGCTTTCCGCAGGCCACATCACAATACCGAGGCCTTGGAGAGCCCACAATCCGCCTGACAGCACCAGCGCGACGCCGAATACCATCATGACGAATTTTAGAATGCGCGTTCCCACGGCTTAGCGCTGACCCACCGGCACATAGTCGCGCTCTGTCGGGCCTGTGTAGAGTTGGCGTGGACGTCCGATTACCTGTCCTGGATCGGAAATCATTTCATTCCACTGGGCAACCCAGCCTACGGTGCGTGCGAGAGCGAAGAGTGCGGTGAACATCGTTGTCGGGAAACCGATCGAGCTGAGAATGATGCCCGAATAGAAGTCAACGTTCGGGAACAGCTTCTTCTCTTTGAAATAGTCATCGTTCAGCGCGAGCTCTTCGAGGCGAAGGGCAGTTTCGAAGACCGGATCATCAACGTTGAGCGCGTCAAACACTTCACGCAGCGTCTGCTGCATGACAGTCGCGCGTGGGTCATAGTTTTTGTAGACGCGGTGGCCAAAGCCCATCAGGCGAAACGGGTCGTTCTTGTCCTTCGCGCGCTCGATATAGTGCGGAATGCGATCAGGTGATCCGATTTCCTGCAGCATATTAAGCGCGGCTTCGTTTGCACCACCATGTGCCGGGCCCCATAGGCACGCGATACCTGCCGCAATACATGCAAAAGGGTTGGCGCCAGACGAGCCGGCAAGGCGTACCGTCGAAGTAGAAGCGTTCTGTTCATGGTCCGCATGCAGGATGAAAATGCGATCCATCGCCTTCTCGATGGCCGGATGCACTTCATACTCTTCGGCGGGCACACCAAAGGTCATACGAAGGAAGTTGCCAGTATAGCTCAATGAATTGTCCGGCTGCATCATCGGCTGACCGATCGAATATTTATAAGCCATTGCCGCAATCGTCGGCATCTTCGCAATCAGTCGGTGGCTGCTGATCTTGCGGTGCTCAGGATCAGAGATGTCCGTGCTGTCATGATAGAAAGCCGAAAGCGCGCCGACCACGCCGCACATGATCGCCATAGGGTGCGCATCACGGCGGAAACCCTGATAGAATTGACGAAGTTGATCATGCAGCATGGTGTGGCGCGTGATCGTGTAGGTGAAGTCATCCAGATCAGCCTGACTCGGCAGCTCACCGTTCAACAGGAGGTAGGAGACTTCCATGAAGCTTGAATGTTCGGCCAGTTGACCGATCGGATAGCCGCGGTGCAGCAGAACGCCTTCATTGCCATCAATATAGGTGAGGGCACTTTCGCAGCTGGCGGTTGATTTGTAGCCGGGATCGAAAGTGAAAGCGCCGGTTTGACCATAAAGCTTCCGGATATCGACCACATCCGGGCCAACACTGCCACTAACAACAGGGAACTCGTGCGTTTGACCGCCAAGCTCGAGTTTCGCGTTTGTGTCCGACAAAATACGTCTCCTTCAATCCTGCGTAACGTCAGCCCGCTGCAGCAGCCTGCGCGTCGATCCGGGCCAAAGCCTCTTCCCGTCCCAATAGGACCAGAACATCGAAAATACCGGGCGAGGTCGTCGTTCCGGTAAGCGCTGCGCGCAGCGGCTGCGCGAGCTTGCCGAGACCCAGCTCGAGTTCTTCGGCGAGTGAATTTGTAGTGGCTTCGAGCGCGTCGATTGTCCAGTCATTTTCCGCCTTCAGGCGCTCGGAAAGTGTGCCCAGGTTCGCGCGTGCCCCATCATCCAGCAAACTTGCCGCCTTCTCGGTCATTTCGAGAGGGCGCTGCTTGAACAGAAAAGCTGCGCCTTCTGCGAGCTCATGGGTGTTCTTCGCGCGGGTTTTCAGCACTGGCATCGCACGGGTAAGAAGGTCCAGATCCACCTCTGAACCAATCAGAGGTGCGCATATTCTGGCCAGCCGCGCGTCATCGGCTTCGCGGATGTAGTAGCCGTTCAAGTTCTCGAGCTTCTTCATGTCGAAGCGCGAGGGGCTTTTTCCGACTCCGCTCAAGTGGAACAGTTCGATTGCTTCTTCGCGGGAAATCTCTTCGCGGTCGCCGTGCCCCCAACCAAGTCTGAGCAGGTAATTGAACAGCGCTTCGGGAAGAATGCCATGCTCGTCACGATAGGATTCCGCACCGAGCGAGCCGTGCCGTTTAGACATCTTTGCCCCATCCGAACCGTGAATCAGCGGTACATGCGCATAGACTGGCGGCTCCCAGTCACCTTCGATTTCATGCATCGCATGATAAATAGGAAGCTGGCGAAACGCGTTGTTCAAATGATCGTCGCCCCGGATCACGTGGGTCACCCCCATATCATGATCATCGACCACAACCGCCAGCATATATGTTGGCGTACCATCAGCGCGCAGGATGATGTAATCGTCAATCTCTTCGTTGCGCACGGTAACACGGCCCTGGACCGCGTCATCGATCGAGGTCTCACCTTCAGTCGGTGTCTTTAAGCGAACTGCGAATGGCGCACCCGCGGGAGCTTCCGATGGGTCGCGATCACGCCAGCGGCCGTCATAGCGCATGGGCAGCTTATTAGCGCGTTGCTCTGCCCGCATTTGCTCAAGATCTTCGGGCGTTGCGAAGCATTTGTAGGCGTGGCCTGCCTCAAGCAGTTTGTTAGCCACTTCGGCATGGCGATCCGCCCGCTGCGATTGAAACGTCGGCTCTTCATCGTAGTCGAGCCCTAGCCAATCCAGCCCGTCCAGGATCGCATCGATGGCTTCTTGCGTCGAACGCTTCTTGTCTGTGTCTTCAATCCGTAACAGCGCCTTGCCGCCGTGATGGCGGGCATAGAGCCAGTTAAACAACGCGGTCCGCGCGCCGCCGATATGCAGGAAACCCGTGGGGGATGGCGCAAATCGCGTCACCACTTCCCCAGTGCGAGCGCCGCTTTCGCTTGCCATAAGACGTTGTTTCCTTTCCAATGCCGGGATGGCCATGCACCATACGCCAGTGGTGCCCACAGGGGGCGCCGCCGAGACAAGCGATGCTGCAGCGCAGAGTCAATGGCGCATGCCGCTTTCCATGTCCAGCCTCACCTCATCGTGCGAACATTTTTTGAACGCCTCCGGTTTTGACCGTGGGCCGTGGTTGGTTGTGGCGTTTGCTGCTGGCATCGCGAGCTGGTTTGTGTTGGGCAACCCATGGCAATGGAGCGCAGCGATCGGGGCGGGGCTGTTGCTGGCTCTTTCTGGTGCCGCGATCTGGCGAGAAACCGAGGTTCCGCATCTTCGCGCTGCTTACGTCACACTGGGCCTGATGTTCGCCGCTGGCGTGGCAGTGATCTGGCTCCGATCTGAGACAGTCGGCGCCACGCCGTATGAGAAGCCTAGCGTCCAGATGCTGCAAGGCTATGTCCTGGAACGAGAAGACAGACCGGCTGAGGATCGTATCCGGCTGACAATGGCGGTGCGCGACGCGGAAACTGCGGAGGCGCGTAAGATTCGGGTCAATGTGCCTTTGGACGAAGCAGATGCGGTTGGATACTTTGCGCTTTCGTGCTCGGTTGATGCCGCCTGCCGGTCCGATGCTACCTGGAGGGTACGACTTCGCCCGAGCGGCGTGGTTTCAGGGGCTTTCCGCCACGGGCAGTTTGATTGGCGAGATTGAAGTTGTCGAGGCATCGCGGTCTGATAGCGGCATCGCCAGGGTCCAACGCGCATTGTCTGGCCATGTGCGGGGTGAGCTTGGCGGCGCTCCCGGCTCTATCGCTGCGGCATTCGCAAGCGGGGATCGCGGTGCGATTTCCCGTGCTGACGAAGACGCGATGCGCGATGCTGGGCTCACCCATTTGCTGTCAATCAGCGGCTTGCACGTCAGCGCTGTCATCGCGGCGGCATATCTGCTTGCGTTGAAGCTTCTTGCGCTCTGGCCGGCGCTTGCATTGAGGGTGCGCCTGCCGATTGTCGCAGCGGATGTGGGCGCCCTCGCAGGGATTGGTTACACTTTGCTGACCGGAGCGGAAGTCCCCACCGTGCGGAGTTGTGTCGCGGCATTGCTCGTCTTGATCGCACTCGCATTGGGTCGAGAGGCTTTGTCGCTTCGTATGGTCTCGGTCGCAGCGTTTCTGGTATTGCTGCTGTGGCCGGAGTCGCTGATCGGTCCAAGTTTCCAGATGAGCTTTTCTGCTGTGATGGCCATTGTCGCTTTGCACAATACAGAGCGCGTGAAAGCATTTCTGGCCCCCCGCGAAGAGAGCTGGCTGGCGACAGTTTCGCGCAGGGGATTCATGCTTTTGGTGACAGGTATTGTCATCGAGATCGCGCTGATGCCGATCGTATTGTTCCATTTCCACCGCGCTGGGGTTTACGGAGCCTTCGCCAATGTGATCGCGATCCCGCTGGTGACATTTGTTTCCATGCCGTTGATCGCAATTGCACTGGCTCTCGACACGATCGGACTGGGCTGGCCGGTTTGGTGGTTGGTGGGGCAATCGCTCGAGCTCCTGCTTGCAATTGCGCACTGGACTGCGGCGCAGCCTGGATCAGTGAAATTGATGCCGCAGATGAGCTGGCTCGCCTTTGCCTTGTTCCTGTTAGGAGGGTTGTGGTTGGCGCTGTGGAACGGGAGGCGGCGTTTGCTGGGCTTTGTTCCTGCTGGAGTTGCGGCTGCGATGTTGGTGGCGACACCGGTGCCTGATATCTTGATTTCGCGAGATGGACGGCACGTCGGGATCACGATTCCAACGGAGAATGGCGCTCAGCTTGTGAGTTTGCGTGATACGCGTTCCGATTATGCACGTGAAAACCTGATGGAGCTCGCGAGCGTCAAGGGCGCTCCAATTCCCATAGCAGATTGGCCGAGCGCAAATTGCACGTCTGAATTTTGTACGATGACACTCACGCGTGATGGGCGCGACTGGGAATTGCTGATGGCGCGAAACAACATGCGGGTTGAAGAACGCGCCCTTGCCGCTGCTTGTGAGCGGGCCGACATAGTGGTTGCGGACAGATGGCTGCCACGCTCATGCCAACCGCGATGGTTCAAGGCTGATAGCAAGTTTCTTGAACAGTCCGGAGGACTGGCGATCGTACTTGGCGAACAATCGGTTGTGCAGGTTGCTGATCATCAGGGGCAGCATGGGTGGTGGCGCGCCGAGCCCGATTAGGGTGGGGAACCGCTAGATAGCGGAAGGGTCCCGGCGCGCACTGGGGACAATCGTCAGTGGTAACGCCTAAGCAGCCCTGCGAGCTTTCCTTGCACCGCGACTTCGTGCGGTTGATAGATCTGAGGGCTGTAAGCTCCATTCGCGGGATCCAACCGGACCATGCCATTCTCACGACGAAGATATTTGAGTGTCGCCTCTTCATTGCGAACCAACGCCACGACAATCTCACCATCACGCGCGCTTTCGGCGCGCTTGATCAAGGCATAGTCGCCATCGAAAATGCCGGCCTCGATCATCGAGTCGCCGGATACCTCAAGAGCATAATGCTCACCGGGGCCAAGCAGAGCGGCAGGAACCGGCATGCTTGACTGCCCCTCCAGCGCTTCAATCGGAGCACCTGCAGCGATGCGGCCGTGTAGCGGGACATCGATAATGTCATTAGCAGCTTCACGCGCTGCTGGGGGAGGGCTGGTCACCCGAGCAACAGGATCATTTGCCGGCGCAGAACGTCCCACAGGAGTCGCATCTTCCGGCATCTTGATCACTTCAAGGGCGCGCGCGCGATTGGCCAGGCGCCGGATAAATCCACGCTCTTCCAAGGCGGAAATCAAGCGGTGCACGCCTGACTTGCTCTTGAGATCAAGCGCTTCTTTCATCTCTTCGAAACTTGGAGAAATGCCGGTCTCTTCCAAACGCTGCTGGATGAAACGGATCAACTCGTGCTGCTTTGCCGTCAGCATGGCGAAAACCTCCTATGGCCGCCTGTCCCGTGTTCACACTTTATGGTGAACGAATACGGAACAATTAGGCAACGAAAATCGGTAAGTCAACCAATTCAGCCATTTTTCAACAGTAGGCATGGAACAGGTGTTCCCGCTTCGATCTCGTCTGCGTGGGCGGGGCGGTCGATCAGGCAATTGGCTTGAGCCAATGCCGCGAGGGCCGAGGAGTCTTGCGAGTCGGCCAGCCCTACGGTTTCGCCATCCCAAATTGCGCGAAGGAATTCGCGCCGCGATCCAATTGCGGGAAGGGTGCTTCCGGCGGTCAGGTTGGTCCTGACAGGTAGGGGCAGACTTGCTCCCATTGACGCGCGCACAAGCGGCACCACAAATAGAAAGCATGTGACGAAGCTCGATACCGGGTTGCCGGGCAGTCCGAAGATCACTTGCGCGCCTTTGGTCGCGACCATGATCGGTTTCCCCGGCTTCATTGCGACTTTCCAGAAGTCGAGACTCGCGCCCCAGGCCTCAAGCGCCGGGCGCATCAGATCATGATCGCCGACTGAAGCGCCGCCGGTGGTAACCAACATGTCTGCGTCCCCAGCCTTAGCCAACGCGCAGGCCAGCGCTTCATGATCGTCAGGGACCGGTCCGAGCCTCACCACTTCACAGCCCAGTTCTGCCAGCATTGCGCCGATCATCGCGCCATTGCTGGCCGGGATATGATGATCTGCGCAGTCAGCAGGATCAGCCACCAATTCATCGCCGCTGTCGAGCACTGCAACCTTAGGCGCAATGCGTACACCGATGCTGCCGTGGCCCGCGCCCAGTGCCAGCGCTAGTTGCGCAGGACCTATGCGCGTACCTGCTGGCAACACGTGGTCGCCCTTTGAAAAATCAAACCCTCGTTGGCGTACGTGACGCAATGCGTTTGGGAAGTCCTGAAAGCAGGCGACAGTTTGATCGGTAACTTGCGCATTCTCCTGAATGAGCACGCGATCTGCGCCTCTGGGTAAATGCGCGCCGGTCGAAATACGCACGGTTTCGCCTTGAGACAACGTGCGATCAAACGGCGCACCGGCGCGACTTTCCCCAACCAGCGCCCAAGGACCAGGCGCATCGCCACCAATCGCATAACCATCCATCGCGGAGAGATCCGCGGGTGGTTGTGTGCGCAGTGCTTGCAAATCCTCAGCTAGGTATCGCCCGATTGCTGCTTCAACCGGCACAGTCTCAATCCGCATTTGCGGCGCCAGCGCTAGAACGCGTTCCTGCGCTTCTTCCAATGTCAGCATCGCGCCCATTGTCAGTCTGCGGTCCAGTGGCCGGATTTGCCGCCCAGCTTCTCAAGCAGCCGAACCTCGCCGATTACCATGCCTTTATCGAGCGCTTTGGCCATATCATAGACAGTCAGCAGCGCTGTGGAGGCAGCCACCATGGCTTCCATCTCCACGCCGGTCTTGCCGGTGAGCGACGCGGTTGCAGTAACGCGCACGCCGTTGTCTTCGAACGTGAATTCGACATTTACTGCATCAAGGCTGAGTGGATGGCAAAGCGGGATCAGCTCGCCTGTCTTCTTGGCCGCCATGATCGCAGCAATGCGGGCTGTGCCCAAGACGTCTCCCTTGGGTGTATCGCCAGCCTTGATCGCGGCCAGCGCCTCTGAGCTCATGCGGATAATTCCGCCCGCTTTCGCCATTCGTTGAGTGGCTGGTTTTGCGCCGACATCCACCATGCGTGCGGTGCCGGTCTCATCGAGATGTGTAAGGCGTTTGCTCATAGATCGCCTTTCTGGCCGATGATCAGCCTTGCAGCAATGCTCGAGTTGCCAATTCAACGTCTTCCTGACGCATCAAGCTTTCGCCGACCAGGAACGTGCGAATGCCTGCCTCCGCCAATCGCTGGCAATCCGCGTAGCTGTTGATCCCGCTTTCACCAACCAGCAACGTTCCTTCGGGCGCAAGTGGAGCAAGCCGTTCGGTCGTGGCAAGGTCCGTGATGAAGGTTTTCAGATCGCGATTGTTGATACCTATCAGCCGCGATTTGAGCTTGGCTGCGCGTTCCATCTCGGCCTCGTCATGCACTTCGACCAGGACATCCATATTCCGCTCGATCGCAGCTGCCTCGATCTCCGCCATCACGGAGTCTTCCAGAGCTGCAACAATGATCAGGATCGCATCCGCGCCGATACTGCGAGCTTCGGCGACTTGCCACGGGTCGACCATGAAATCCTTGCGCAACACTGGGAGGTCGCAAGCCGTGCGTGCGGCTTTGAGGTAATCTTCATGCCCTTGAAAATAGGGTGCGTCGGTGAGGACTGACAGACACGTTGCGCCGCCTGCTTCATAGGCCTTGGCATGGTCTGCCGGCTCAAAATTCGCGCGTATCAACCCTTTCGAGGGGGAGGCTTTCTTGATCTCCGCGATCAGCGCGAAAGCGGTTTCGGCTTTGATGCGGAGTGCCGCTTCGAACCCGCGCGGGGCCGATTGGCCAGCGGCACGATGATCCAGCGCGGTGACAGAACGCTCGGCGCGGCGCTGAGCCACTTCGATCCGCTTATTGGCGCAGATTTCCTCAAGCTTGTTCATTTACTGAGCCAGCTCAATCCAGCGAGAGAGCATTTGCGCAGCCTTGCCGCTATCAAGCGCTTCGGCCGCCATCTCCGCTCCGGCGCCCCAGTCATCCGTTTTACCCGCTACGATCAGCGTCGCTGAAGCATTGAGCAACACCGCATCGCGATAGGGGCCCGGCGTGCCCTCGAGGAGTGCTTTCAAAGCTTTCGCATTGTGTGTCGCATCGCCGCCGCGAATGGCCTCTACCGGAGCATGCGGCAAGCCCACCATGCCTGCATCGACGCGGCGCATCTCGAACTCGCTTCCGGTTACATCGGCAAGTTCGTTTCCGCCGGCCAGGCTCAGTTCGTCGAGGCCCTCATCTCCGGAGACAATGAATGTGCGCTCTGTCCCCAGGCGCGCTTTGGCATCGGCGTAGATCGGCACATAGGCGGGTCGGGCAATGCCGATCAGTTGGCGGGTAACGCCTGCCGGATTGGAAAGCGGCCCCATCAGGTTGAAGATCGTGCGTTTGCCCAATTTCTGGCGGATGGGCTGAATGCGACCCATCGCAGGGTGGTGGTTCTTCGCAAACAGGAAGCAGATGCCGATTTCGGCCAGCGTCTTTTCGGCTGTTCGTCCTGCTGCGTCCATGTCGAGACCGAGTGCTTCGAGCGTATCTGCTGCGCCGGACTTGCTGGACGCTGCACGGTTGCCATGCTTTGCCACTGGCACGCCGCAAGCCGCCACAACCAGAGAGACGGCAGTCGAAACGTTGAGCGTGTGATGTCCGTCGCCGCCGGTTCCACAGCAATCGACCGCGCCTTCGGGTGCTTCGATCGGAATCAGCCGCGCGCGCAATGCCCGTGCAGCGCCGGCAATTTCTTCTGCTGTTTCGCTGCGCTCGGTCATCGCCAGCAGGAAACGCGCGATTTCCTCGTCGGAAGCATCGCCATCCAGTATCCAGCCGAAGACTTCTTCAGCCTCGGCTTCGCTCATATGAGGGACTGCGAGAGGAAGTGTCTTCATTCTGCCAGTTCTTTCGTTTCGATGCCGCATTCGCGCAGGAAATTCGCCAGCAGCGCATGCCCATGTTCGGTCGCGATGCTTTCCGGGTGAAACTGCACGCCGTGGATCGGCAAATCGCGGTGGCGGAACCCCATTGTGTAACCGTCATCCGATGTCGCATTGACCACTAGCTCCTCTGGCTGATCCTGGACCACCAAGCTGTGATAACGTGTGGCGGTAAAGGGCGAGGGCAGGCCGGCGAACACACCGGAACCGTCATGCGACACCGGTGAAGTCTTTCCGTGCATCAGGCCGCCGCGTTCAACCCGCCCGCCAAAATGCTGTCCGATGGACTGGTGTCCAAGACACACTCCCAAGAGAGGCCTACGGGCATCTGCACATGCTGCAACGAGATCCAGGCTAATGCCAGCTTCATTGGGCGTGCATGGGCCGGGCGAAATCAAAAAACCTGCGGCATTGGTTTGCAACGCTTCAGCCGCGCTAAGCGCGTCATTTCGCTCAACCCGCACCTCTGCGCCCAGTTCCATCAAATAGTGGACCAGGTTGAAGGTGAAGCTGTCGTAATTGTCGATAACAAGGATCATTGCGATGCCGCCTTCGCGGTTTGCGCGCCCGCGATCAAGAAAGTTTTGCTACGCGGAGGTTTTCCCCGCCAGTTCATCGGTCGCACGGACGAGGCCATCGACGATGCCCGGTTCATAGGCGCTATGCCCACCATCATGGACGATGCGCAGGTCCACCTCGGGCCAGGCTTTCTTCAATTCCCATGCCGAAGTCGGTGGGCAGCAAATGTCGTGACGGCCCTGCACGATTATACCGGGAATGCCTTTCAATTTGTGCGCATTTGTCAGCAATTGCGCTTCGTCGAAATAGAAGTCTTCCAGAAAGAACTTCGCGCAGATCCGCGCAAATGGCACCGCTTTCGCCGGATCGGCAAAGGCAGCTAGCAAGTCAGGATCGGGCAGCAAGGTTGCAACGCTGCCTTCCCACAATGACCATTCTCGCGCAGCGGCAAGCCGGGTCGCTTCGTCGTCACTAGTCAGGCGGTTGTAATAGGCTTCGACCAGGTCGCCGCGCTCGTGCTTAGGGATAAGGCCGGTGAACTGATCCCATTGTTCTGCCATGATCTCGCTTGCGCCATAGCTGTAGAGCCAGTTCTTTTCCTTTTGCCGCGCAAGGAACACGCCGCGCAGAACCAGCTCGTCGCAGCGTTCGGGGTGCGTCTGCGCATGGGCGAGCGAAAGGGTTGCACCCCAGCTGCCGCCAAACACCTGCCAGCTATCGTGCCCGCACATTTCACGCAGTCTCTCGATGTCGGAAACGATCCGCCATGTGTCGTTGTGTTCGATCTCTGCGAAGGGCAGCGATTTGCCGCAGCCGCGCTGATCGAACAGTAGCACGTCGTAAAGCGCAGGATCCCATTGGCGGCGATTCTTCTCGCTTATGCCGCCGCCGGGGCCGCCGTGCAGAAAAACCACCGGTTTCGCCCCGGGTGTGCCAACCCGCTCATAATACAGCGTATGGCCTTCGCCGACATCGAACATGCCGGTTTCATAAGGTTCGATCTCTGGGTAGAGAGTGCGCTCGTAATTCATTCGCTGACTTTCTTTGTCACAACGATCAGTGGGCCGATGCCGTTGGTGTCGTCCAACCGCTCTGTCACCGGGTCCCAAAGGCCGGAAACTCCGCCATCAAGATAAAGCGCATTGGGCGTTTGCAACTCGTCCCTGAAATAGCGCGCCAATTGGCCGAAGCTAAGCGCACCATCTGAAATGACGAAATGCGCTTTACCCTCCGCGTCGATGCCCACGCCGTTGCGGATTATCTTGGAGGGGCCATCGTCCTGAATCTCGGGATGCAATTGCCCGTCGATCACGAGCATGGGCCCAGATTGCGTGCCAAACTGCGGGCGATCGCTGACATTGTAGAGAAAATTGGTGCTGGTGCGGATTTCCCACCTGCCGTCTGTGCCGAAGAAGACGCCATTGGGCTTCAGATAAAAATTTCCCGTGCCGTCGCCGAGATTGAGCTCTTCTAGTCGTTGACCCTCTTCGACGTAATAACCGACTGTTTTTCCGTCGTTCTCAAACATCCCGCCATTCATCGCGAAGGCAACGACAGCCGCATCCTTGCCCAATGCTTCGCCATAGGTCTTGAGCGCGCGATATGGTGTGCCGTTCGGATCAGCCAGAACGGTGGAAATATTGTGCTTTGCTGGGTCAGCTACACAGTGGGTAAGCGGCACATCTTCGAATATCACGACTTCGCAAGCCGAGGCTTCGCGCCGCAACGCAACGCGGGTTTCGGAACCCGATCCGATCTCGGTCCGCGTGACAGGCTCGCCGCCTTGTAATTCGCAACCTGACAGGGCGACCGCAAACAAGCTGAGAAAAAGCAGCCGCTTCATTGGCCAAACTCTGGTTCGCTGGCGACGCGCGCTGCCTCACGCGCTGCCGCGATCAACGCCCCAGCCTTGGCTTTGCATTCGGCCAATTCGTAATCTGGATCGCTATCGGCGACGATGCCCGCGCCGGCTTGCACATGCATGACGCCATCTTTGACCACCGCTGTGCGCAGCACGATGCAGCTGTCCACCGAACCGTCGGGCGCGAAATACCCCACGCCGCCGGCGTAGGCGCCGCGCGCTTCGGGTTCCAGCTCGGCGATGATCTCGCAAGCGCGGATCTTGGGCGCACCACTGACTGTGCCGGCCGGAAACCCTGCGAAAAGCGCGTCAATCGCATCGCAGGAAGCATCCAGTTTTCCGACAACATTGCTGACAATATGCATAACGTGGCTGTAGCGTTCGATTGTGAAGCTGTCGGTGACCTCCACCGATCCTTTGGATGCCACCCGTCCCACGTCATTGCGGCCCAGATCAAGCAGCATCAGATGCTCTGCCCGTTCCTTGGGATCAGCCAGCAAGCTCGCTTCATTGGCATTGTCTTCTGCTGTGTTTACGCCGCGAGGCCGTGTTCCGGCAATCGGGCGAATTGTGACTTCACCGTCTCTCACTCTGACCAGAATTTCCGGGCTTGAACCGACAACAGAAAAGCCCGGCAGGTCGAGGAAATATAGGAAGGGCGAAGGGTTTACGCGGCGCAATGCGCGGTAGAGCTCGATCGGCGGCAGGGGAAAAGGGCAAGTGAATCTCTGGGCCAAAACCACCTGAAAGATGTCACCCGCCGTTATGTAATCCTTCGCGCGTAGCACAATGTCTTTGTAGTCGTCTGCGGGAATGACCGGCTCCAACGACATATCCGGCAGATCATCAACTCTGTGACGCGGAGCTATGGCATCTGTGAGTTGCCGCAGCACTTCGTCGATCCGTTCCCCCGCGCGCTCGATCGCCGCGTCCGCCTTGTCTGCCTGCCAAATCGGCGCGATTGCAAACAGCGCATCGCTCAATCCATCGAATACCAGTATGATGGTTGGCCGGACAAACAACATGTCCGGCAGATCGAGTTCGCTGTCTGGCGCGCGCGGCAAATCCTCTACCAACCCAACTGTTTCAAAGCCGAAGTAGCCAACCAGGCAGGCAAGGGCGGGTGGCAATTCTTCCGGAACTTCAATGCGGCAGCTTTCCGCGAGTGATCGCAGAGCATCCAGGCTTGGTTGATCGCATGAGGCAAACCCATCGCGATCCTGGCGCCACCTGCGGTTTATCTCAGCACTGTCTCCGCGCGCTCTGAACACCAGATCGGGGTCAAGGCCGAGCAGGCTATATCGCCCGCGCACTTCGCCGCCTTCGACTGATTCAAGCAGGAAATCACCGCGCTCAGGCTGAATCAATTTCGCAGCTGCACCAACGGGGGTTTCCGCATCGGCGATAACCTTTCGCCACACCAATGCCGGTCGTCCCGCGGCGAGCGCCAATCTCGCCGCCGCGGAGTTCTCAGGCAAATAGGTTCCGGTTTCAATTGAGGACAAATGCCTGCTTTCTTAGTTCTCGCCGGTCATCTGACGTTTGACCGCTTCGAGCGCGGCTGAGTTTGTTTCCACGCCCAGCTCTTGCCGCATCGCGCGGGTCATCTGCTGCGCGAGCTCGTCACCGATGGCACCGCGCAATTGCTGGCGCGAAGCCGCGATAATCGGATCATTGGCTGCAATTTCAGGGGTTTCGATGTCGGTAAGATCAACAACAAACCAACCAAGATCGTTCGGCGCTTCCAGACGCTTGGTCGTGCCTTCGGCCATACTGAACATCAACGCCAAAGCTGGCGGGATTTGCTGCCCTTGCGCGAGCAATTGCTGGCGATTGATATTGAGCTCATCAACCGGAGGAAGCGGTGTTTCCTCTTCACCCATAGCCGCAGCCAGGCTGGAATTTGCACCAACCCGTTCGATCACACGATCAGCGGCGGCGCGGGCCAGTTCGGCCCCCTCTGCGAGGCGCCAGCTAAGCACAATCTGTTCGCGGATTTCATCCAAAGGTGCCGCAGCAGATTGTGTTATGTCCGATACTTCGAAGATCATGAAGGTCGTGCCACGCGCGATTTCCGCCAGTTGCGGTTCGCCTTCGTCCATCTGGAACGCAGTGTTGACCGCGCCAACCAATTGCGGTGGCAACTGTGCGCCAGGTACACCATAAATCCGGCCATCCGCTGTAATCGGGGCCGTCGAACTGATCTCGACCTCAAGTTCCTCCGCGACCTGCGACAGGGCAACACCGCTATCGACCTGCCCTTCAATGCGTGCGCTCAGATCCGCCAAGGCAAAGGCGCGTTTTTCCTGAAGCAATTGCTCACGGATCTCGGGAGTGACGTTAGCCAATGAACGGCCAGCGATACTGGTTACATTGTCTACACGCACAACGTGCCAGCCCAAAGAGCTGCGTGCCGGCTGTGCGATCTGTCCGCGCGATGCCGCAAAAACTGCCGTCGCCACGGCGTCTGACGCCTGATTGCCGTAGTCTTCCTTGTTAATCGGGCCGATTTGCGTGGTGCTGAATCCGGCTTCACGGGCAACGCTAGCGAATGAAGCGCCGCCATTCACACGGTCACGAATGCTATTGGCGGCATCCTGTGTTGGAACAATCAGTTGTGTGATCGTGCGATCTTCGCTTGCCGCATAAAGAGCGCGGTCACGTTCATAGCGAGCTGCGATCTCTTCATCGGTTGGCGTCACATCTGTATCAAGATTCTCAACACCGAACATTGCGTAACGAATGACACGGCGCTCCGGCCGAATGTAGTCATCACGATTTTCCTCGTAATAGGCACTCAGCTGCTGTTCGGTCGGATCGCCATCGGGAGCGAAGGAAGCGCTGGGAATGAAGGCCACCGAGCCTTCACGCCTTTCACGCAAGAGCGATGCGTAACGCATTGCGAATTTTTGCGGCATTTGTGCGCCACTTAGCCCGGGCACAATGATCTGACGAGCGAGTAGGCTGTCTCCAATTTCCCGGCGCAGCATTGCCTCGTTCATGTTTAGTCTGCGCAACGATTCTTGGAATGATTGCTGGCTGAAGTTGCCATCTGGCCCGCGAAAGCTAGGGATGTCCAGAATTTCGCTATTGACCAGATTTTCACCGGCACGCAGGCCATACTTTCTCGCATAGACGCCGATCGCGTAACGGTCGATCATTTGCTCGACGACCTCTTCGAACCCTCCTTGGGCAGCGAAGACAGGCAAGGTTATGGTCGGGTTCTCTTGCCGAACCTGATCTACGGCATTGGCTACAGCGCGGCTAAAGTCGGCATTGCCGATCTTTTCATCACCCACCACAGCGACGCGATCTCCGCCTGACACACCGCCAAATGTGGCCTGATTGGCTACATCACTGCTGGCGAAGGCAAAGGCGATGAGACCGAGGAAGCCTAAAGTCAGGCCCAGACCAAGCTTCGAGCTGAAAAAGTTGCGAAAGATGCTAATCATGAATGCGAGTATTCCGCGATTGTCGACCTAATGGGCGGCCGGTGGATGAATTTGATCGCTGCGCTTTATCGGCCCTGCGTTCTTGCCGCAACAGGTTGCGAACGGTTTTGACTGATTGTGCAAGGTCGGCTAGCGGGACCGGCCCCCGTCGCCCTATATCAGGGCCAAGATTCGAAAGAACAGGAAATCCCCTATGGCCAGTCGGCCTTTTATTGTTGGCAATTGGAAAATGAATGGCACGCGCGCCATGCTCTCCGAAGCGCGCGCCATTGATCGCGCCGCGCAGCGCCACATGAAAGTGGAGGTGGCTATCGCGCCGCCTTATACGCTGATTCATGCCGTCCATCGCGAAGTTGAGCAAATCGGTGTTGGTGCGCAGGACTGCCATCCTGGTGGCGAAGGTGCGTTTACCGGTGACATTTCTGCGCCAATGCTGGCTGATGCCGGCGCGAAGTTTGTGATCGTTGGTCACAGCGAGCGTCGCCAAGGCCACGCAGAAAGCAACGATCTGGTTCGCGAAAAAGCGCAATCTGCGCTGGATGCCGGGATGCAGGTGATCATGTGTTGCGGCGAAGACGCCAAGACCCGCGAAGCCGGAAAGGCGGCATCCTTCGTAACCAAGCAGCTGAAATCTTCACTTCCAGAACTGGACAATGCAGGAGACATTCTGACTGTCGCTTACGAGCCTATTTGGGCGATCGGCACCGGAAACTCTGCGACGCCAGACGATATTGCAGAAATGCATGCGGAGATTCGCAAGCTGTTGGTCAAGCTCTATGGTGAAGAGCAGGGTACCGGTGTGCGCATTTTGTATGGCGGATCAGTGAACCCCGAGAACGCGCGCGAGATTCTCTCGACACCGGAAGTTGGCGGCGCGCTGGTCGGTGGAGCCAGCCTGACAGCGGACAGCTTTATGGGTATCGCACTTGCCGCTGGAGACCCGCCAGAAGCCTAATGGGCAGGCGGGTCTGACCACAAACACTTGTTCATTGCCGTTCGCGCCCCTAAATGGCGCATAGCAACTTTACTGGGATCATCATGTCGCTGTTTCTTTTCCTGACTGTCGTTCAAGCCGTTGTCGCGGCTGCGCTTGTGGGCGTAATTCTGATGCAACGTTCCGAAGGCGGCGGTTTGGGAATTGGCGGCGGTAGCCCAGGCGGCTTGATGGGCGCGCGCGGTGCAGCAGACTTTCTGACGCGTTCGACCCGCTGGCTCGCGATTGCCTTTGTCGCCTTGTCGATCACTTTGGCTGCGGTCGCGGTAGGGACTGTTGGCGGGGACGAAATCACCACAACAATCGATCGTTCTGTGGCGCCTGCCGATCCATTGGCGCCGGCTGCAGATCCGCTTGCGCCTGTGCAAGAAGCGCCAGCGTCGGACGACCCCCTTTCCGGCGTTGCCGAGTAAATTCTCACCATACTTTCAGCCAGACTTGTGGATTGCGCACAATCGTTGCTGCAATTTGCTTGCCACGAATCCAGTTAGGGGCTTAAGGCTCAATTCCCATGGCGCGGTACATATTCATCACCGGCGGCGTGGTTTCCTCGCTCGGAAAAGGTCTCATGGCAGCAAGCCTCGGTGCTTTGCTGCAAGCACGCGGATTCAAAGTCCGCATTCGCAAGTTCGACCCCTATCTCAATGTCGATCCGGGCACGATGAGCCCGTATCAGCATGGCGAAGTCTACGTTACGGATGACGGTGCTGAGACCGACCTCGATCTGGGTCACTATGAGCGGTTTACCGGCGTCTCTGCGCGCCAGGCGGACAATATCACGTCTGGCCGTGTATATCGCGATATCATCGCGAAAGAGCGCCGCGGTGACTACCTTGGCGCGACAGTCCAGGTGATCCCCCATGTGACCGACGCGATCAAGGAATTCGCCCTGTCGGACCAGGACGATCACGATTTTATCCTGTGCGAGATTGGCGGAACGGTAGGCGACATCGAATCGCTGCCGTTCATGGAAGCCATACGTCAGCTTCGGAATGAGCTGGAGCCGCAACAGACTGTATCGGTGCACGTCACGCTGGTGCCCTATATCGCCGCTGCCGGGGAGCTGAAGACAAAGCCTACGCAGCATTCGGTGCGCGAATTGGCGAGCCTTGGTATCAAACCGGACGTTTTGCTTTGCCGGGCCGAGCATGAAATCCCCGAAGGCGAACGCCGAAAGATCGCGCAATTCTGCAACGTACGGACTGAAAGCGTGATTCAAGCGCTTGATGCGCCGTCGATTTATTCGGTGCCCTTGCAATATCATCGCGAGGGCCTGGACGCAGAGGTCTTGCGCGCTTTCGGAATTACCGATGCACCAGAACCCGATCTGACAGCATGGAACGATGTGACAGACCGGTACTTCAATCCCGAAGGCGAAGTGACAATCGGTGTAGTTGGCAAATATGTCGGGCTGCCTGATGCGTACAAGTCGCTCAATGAAGCGCTTGTTCATGGCGGAATGGCCAACCGTACCAAGGTCAACATCAAGTGGATCGATGCCGAAGTCTTCGAAGGCGATGATACAGAGCTCGCCTCCAAGCTAGAGCCACTCCATGGCATTCTGGTCCCTGGTGGTTTTGGCGAGCGTGGCAGCGAGGGCAAGATTGCCAGCGTCAAGTTCGCTCGCGAGCGTAACGTTCCCTTCTTTGGAATCTGTCTGGGTATGCAGATGGCCTGCGTCGAAGCGGCACGGAATGCCGGCTTCGAGGCTGCATCCTCGACCGAATTTGGCCCGACTGAGGAACCGGTTGTCGGCATCATTGAAGAGTGGATGAGCGAGGAAGGTCTGCAAACCCGTGAAGCGGGCGGCGACCTTGGAGGCACCATGCGGCTTGGCGCATATGATGCGAAACTGTCTGCCAACAGTCATGTTTCGCGCGTCTACGGCGGTGCTGTCGAGATATCAGAGCGCCATCGCCATCGCTATGAGGTGAACGGTGCATACATTGATCCGCTTGAAAAGAGCGGGTTGGTTTTCTCGGGCATGTCGCCTGACGGACTGTTGCCAGAGATTGTCGAACGACCGGATCACCCTTGGTTTATTGGGGTTCAATTCCACCCTGAACTGAAATCAAGACCGTTCGATCCGCATCCGCTTTTTGCCGGATTCGTGGCGGCTGCTTTGGAGCAGTCACGTCTGGTTTGACCCTTAGTTGAGGGGCAATCAGCCAATTCTGCACTTTCAGGCATGATCGAAATGGGTGTTTCAAACGGCTGATTTCGCGTTTGAAATCGGTTTTTGCCGAAATAGCACCGGTTGCTGTCGTGTTCTTACAAGTCAGCAAGATAATTCTTGCGCATGATAACAATCACAACGTAGCAATTACAAATTCTTCTGGAGGGGGTCCGGAAGTTCGGGGCGAAAGCACCATTTGTGATTTTAGCTAACGTGTTCGCACGTTGGCACAGAGCTCGAGCTGGTTTGTAACGCCTTTTGCGACCCGGACGTTACAGATCTAACGAGGCGATGAAAATTGCAGGGGGCGGATGAACGGTCCGCCCCCTTTTGATTCATTCTTTAGCTTTGTTTGTCTTACGCTGCGTCGACCTGGTCGCCGTCGCCGGATCCAACTGCCTTCAACTTGGCTGTCTGTCCGTTGACCGCGATCTTTTTGGGTTTCATCGCTTCGGGCACTTCGCGCACCAGATCGATGGTGAGAAGCCCGTCCGCCAGGTCGGCGTTTTCGACACGGACATAGTCCGCAAGCTCGAACCGGCGCTCAAATCCGCGATTGGCAATACCGATATGCAGCATCTGACCTTCTGGTGAATCATCGCGCTTGCGGCCTTGAACCGTTAGCAGGTTCTGTTGAGCAGTGATATCGATGTCGTCCGGGCGGAAACCGGCTACTGCCAGTGTGATGCGATATTCTTCGTCACCGCGGCGCTCGATATTGAATGGGGGGTAGTTATCGCCGGCGTTCTGGCGAACCTTGTTTTCGAGCAAGTCGAACAGGTGATCAAAGCCTACGGTCGAACGGCGATACGGGGTGAAATCTAAACGTGACATATCAAATCCTCTTCTGAGCAATTCAAAAAATGTTAGGAGCCTGCAGTTGCAGCGCCCAAGGTGATTGTCGCAGCCCCCATTGCGGCGGGCCTCGACATATACCAAATAGGTGTCGCAAATTGGCTTTCAAGTCTCTCGCATTCGGGAGCAAATGGGACGAGATAATTACGATGCCGACAATCGACATCTACACCAAGTTCGCCTGCGGGTTCTGCGTTCGTGCCAAGCGTTTGCTGACGGAGAAGGGCGCCGAGTTTAACGAGTATGACATTACCTTGGGCGGCCCCAAGCGGGATGAAATGCTGGCACGCGCGCCCAATGCCATGACTGTGCCGCAGATTTTTATCGGCGATGTCCATGTCGGAGGATCGGATGATCTCGCCGCGCTGGAACGTGAGGGCAAGCTCGACGCATTGCTGGCGGGGTAGGGCGCAGACGTGCCGCGTATAGCTGTCTTGCAGATGACATCAGGCATTGACCCTGAAGTGAACTACTCCATGCTGGAGGCTGCTGCGATTGAAGCTGGCAAGGGTGGCGCGGAAATTCTCTTCACGCCGGAAATGTCTCTGCTGCTGGACAGGGATCGCAGCCGTGCCGGACCATGGATCGAATCGACTGAGCCGAAGCGTATCAGTGACCGGTTGGCAAGATTGTCGGCTGAAGCCGGGCTTGATCTAGCGATCGGTTCAATGCCGTTAATGGGCGCGAATGGGCGCTGGGCCAACAGATCATTCTATTTCGGTGGATCGCTGGGGCTGCGCACGACATACGACAAAATCCACATGTTTGATGTGCAGTTGTCGAACGGCGAAAGTTGGCGTGAAAGCGCGGCTTACGAGCCAGGCACGCAAGTGGTTACGGTGGATGATACGCCGCTGGGGCGGCTCGGTTTGACCATCTGTTATGACATGCGTTTCCCGGCGCTGTTCGAGCAGCTGGGGCAGCGCAAATGTGATGCGATTGCAGTGCCTGCTGCCTTCACCGTGCCAACCGGTCGCGATCACTGGCATGTCATGCTGCGCGCGCGCGCAATTGAAGCGAGCGCATTCGTGATCGCTGCGGCGCAAGTGGGCCAACATGAAGACGGTCGGGAGACTTACGGGCATTCCCTGGTGGTCGATCCGTGGGGTAAAGTTCTGCTCGATATGGGCCGAGCAACCCCTGGATTGGCATATTGCGATATCGATCTTTCGCGTATCGAAGAGGTTCGCTCTCAATTGCCAAGTCTTGCTAATCGTCGCCCAATCGCCAATTAGAGCGCACTATGATCGTTTACGACCTCATCTGTGACCAAAGCCATCGCTTCGAAGGCTGGTTCGGCTCTTCTGGCGACTATGTCGAGCAGTTGGAGCGAGGGCTCTTGTCTTGCCCGCATTGCGGCAGCGAAGCGGTGACGAAAGCACCGATGGCCCCCGCTGTGCCTGCAAAGGGCAACACAAAGAGCGACAGTCTTCGTGCAGCGTCAGACGGTCAGGACGTAAGCCAGCTTTCGAACAAGCTATTGCCGCCTGAAGTGCAGCAGGCTCTCACCAAACTTGCCGAGGCACAGGCGAAAGCCCTGAAACAGAGCACTTGGGTGGGTGACAAGTTCGCTGAGACATCGCGCAAGATGCACTACGGCGAAGCGGATGAGAAACCGATCCACGGGCAGGCCAGCCTCGAAGAAGCTCAGGGCCTTGTCGATGAAGGTATTGCGATTGCACCGCTGCCTTTCCCGGTGGCCCCACCCGAAGATCTGAATTGATTGGACGCTCTGCGGTGCTATTGGGGTCCTCGGGGCCCCGTAGCTCAGCCGGATAGAGCACCAGATTCCTAATCTGGGGGCCGCGTGTTCGAATCACGCCGGGGTCACCACTCAGTTAGCGCGCGCCAATCCGTCGGTAATTTGCCCACGCCAAAAGCGAAATTGTGGCTGAAGCAATGGCGACGAGCAGGCATGTGCCGGCCCAGCCGTATCCATCATAGATCGCTGTGCCCAAAACGCTTCCAATGCCGCCGCCGATAAACATGATCACGATATAGATTGTCGTCAGCCGGGTTCGGATCGCTGGCTCCAGCGCCAGAAAGATCATCCGGCTTGTCACATCAACCGATGGGCCAACCAGATTGATTAGCGTGAGCGGAATTAGTACAGCCCATGCGCTGAATCCGAACGGATAGAGTAAAGCAATTCCCGCAAATTGCAGCACGGCGACAATGGCTCTGGCGCGGCGCGGCCCGACATGATCAGCCCATCGACCAATGCGCGGGGTTGTAAGAACACTGATCGCGCCAATACCCGCCAGATAACCGACAGTATCGACCCCATAGCCAAGCTCAGGACTGGTTAGGTGCAAGGCAAGGGCCAGCCAGACTGCGGTGAAACATCCAAAGTTGAGACCCTGGATCAGCGCTGAGTTTAGGACGTCTTTGTGCTTCCTAGCCAAGCTGATGACTGACGCTAGGAGCCCTCGATAAGAACCGGTCGGGCGCTTTTCCGGAGCCGTCTCGCTCTGCATCGTGATCGGGAGCATCAGCGTAACTGCAATCATCAGGCCGGCGGCGATCCAATAGACTGTGCGCCAACCATAGGCCTCTGTAACGATACCAGCGCCAACACGTGCGACAAGAATGCCAAAGATTACACCGGCTGTGAGCAGCGCGGTGACTTGGCCGAGCCGCTCTGGAGCAACGCGCTTGGATGCAAACGCCGGGAGCAGATAGGGGGCAATTGTCACAAAGCCCAACAGTGTCGATGCCAATGTGAAGAGCGCAAACTGCGCTGCCAAAGCCATTCCCAACATCGCGAGCGTTTGCAGGCTGACAAACAGGATACAAAGGCTGCGGTTGGAATATCTGTCGCCGAGCGGCAAAAGCAGGAAGATGCCGATTGCGAGTGCAATCTGATTGAGCGCAGGAACGACGCCGATTGCGCCATCGCTTACGCCGAAATCGCGCGCAACCTCTCCGATAATGGGATGGATGTAATACGCATTGGCAGTGACCACCGCGGTCGTCGCGGCGAGCCCGTATTCCTGAGCGCGGCTGAGATAGGCCGCTTGGCTCAATCCAGAATACCTGCCAGTTTACCCATCTCGATCACACCCTGGGATAGCTCTGCCGGCCGGTCTTCCTGACAGAAATGACCGCAGCCGTTCAGGATTTCGTGCGGCATGCCCTTTGCACCTTTGATCCGCCCGGCAAGAGCTTCGCCTAACCCGCCCGTAACGGGATCGTCCGCACCAAACAGGGTCAGGAACGGCTTATCGAAAGCGGCCAGATGATCCCAAGCTGCGGTGTTCTCTTTAATGCCCGCCATGCCATCTTCGACCGGCACCAACTGAGGGAATGCACGCGCGCCCGCTTTGCTTGGTTCGTCGGGGAAGGGGGCATCATAGGCGGCAATTTCCGCCGCTGATCGTTCAGTATAGGTGGCGCGTTGGAGCAGCTCACCGATCTTGAAATCGGGCGAGCTCTTGGCAAACTCGCGCCAGGCGAGGAACGCAGGCGACGGCGTGCCGCCTGTCGGTAGGAATGTGTTACTGGCCACAACAAAGCTGAACCGTTCAGGCGCACGGCCAACCATTCGAAGGCCAAGCAGTCCGCCCCAATCCTGGCAGAATAGTCCGGCGGTTTGCGGCACAACTGCGTCGCGCCATTGTTCAAGCCAATCAACGTGGCGGGCATAGGTGTAAAAGTTTTGATCGTCGGGCTTGTCGCTTTTGCCAAATCCGATCAGGTCGGGCGCCAAACAACGAAATCCGGCATCGACCAGGATCGGGATCATCTTGCGATAGAGAAAGCTCCAGCTTGGCTCGCCATGGAACAGCAGGACGGGGGGCGCGTCACTCGGGCCTTCGTCCAGATAATGCATCTGCCCTTTGTGCCCGTCACCCAGATCAATCTCGAGCCATTGCTCTGCAAATGGATAGTCAGGGATATCCGCAAAGCGGGCTGGGTCGTAACGCAGAATTTCCATCGCTCTCAATCTCCTTGATGAAATTGAGTAGCACGAAAAAACCTAAAGACCACTAGCCCATAAACATGGGTGCTATTTGTCGAGGGGGACCGCACCCTTGAATGTATGTGTCACGTGTGGGAATGGAATTTCTATTCCCGCATTGTCCAGTCCTTGCTTGATCGCGCGGATGACCTTGTCACGGCTTTCATGCCCGTCGCGATTGCTTGAACCAGTCCACCAACGCACCTTGAAATCGACAGAGCTGGAATTGAACTCCTGCGCGAAAACATCGATCCCTTTGTCGAGAATGATGCCATCGACGCTCTCTACCGATTTGCGGATCACTTCTGCTGCTTGATCAAGGTTTGAGTCATAGGCAACGCCAACTACGACATCGAAACGTCGCTGGTCCTGATCTGTCAGTATCTCGACAGGGTTCTTGAACAGTATCGAGTTTGGAACGACCGTCAGCTCTCCAGACAGGGCGCGAATGTGCGTTTCGCGCAAGGTGATGTGTTCTACCTTGCCAACTATCCCTTCGCATTCGATCGTGTCGCCAATGCGCATTTTCTCGCGCAGCATGATCAGCACGCCTGCGAGGAAGTTCTCGAAAATATCCTGAAACGCAAAACCGATCGCGACCGCGCCGATGCCAAGTCCCGCAAACAGACTGCCAGGCGTAAGGTCCGGAAAAACGATTATCGCTGCCAGCATCACGCCGAACAACCAGATGGCCAGTTTGACCAAAGTCTCCACCAGATTGCGCAGAGAAGGTCGAACGTCAGCTTTTCCGGTAATGCGATCCGCAATCTTGACTGCAAAGCCAGCAAGCAATCCGGTCAGCAAAAGGATAATTATGGCAATGATGATCACCGGTATCGACTGGGCAAATCCGTCCATCATCGCCGTGACCTGATAATCGATCTGATTGAGCATATTTGAGCTTTCCCCCTTTGCTTACCAAATCAATGGATAGCGCAAGGGTAATGTTCCGAAAGTTCCGATTGCGCAAGTCTATCAACTTGATCAGGTGGACTTGGCGCGCGCACTTGGGCAATCATCGCACGCAACTTCAAATAGGGAAATCCAGCAGTGATGCAGGAAAGCGAAGAACTGACTGAAATCCGGCGCGCGGTGCGTGCGTTATGTGAAGAGTTTCCCGGCGAGTATTGGCGCGATAAGGATCGAACGCGGGATTACCCGGCCGAGTTTGTCGATGCGCTTACCAAATCGGGCTTCTTGGCCGCGCTGATTCCGGAGGAATTTGGGGGCAGTGGCCTAAAACTTGATGCGGCATCGGTCATTATGGAAGAGATCCAGGCCTCAGGTTGCAATGGCGGCGCGGCCCATGCGCAAATGTATATCATGAACACGCTGCTTCGGTATGGGAGTGACGCGCAAAAGGCTGAATACCTGCCCAAGATCGCCAATGGTGAGTTGCGCCTTCAGGCGTTTGGCGTTTCCGAGCCAACCAGTGGAACAGATACGCTTTCGCTCAAGACTCGCGCTACCAAAGACGGTGATGAATATGTGATCAACGGCCAGAAGATCTGGACAAGCCGTGCAGAGCATTCCGATCTGATGCTCTTGCTAGCCAGGACAACTCCGCGAGAGGAAGTGGAAAAGCGAACCGAGGGGCTGTCGATCTTCCTTGTTGATATGCGCGAAGTTGTGGGCAAGGGAATGACGATCAAGCCCATCCGCACGATGATGAACCATTCATCCTGCGAGGTGTTCTTCGACGATATGCGTATCCCGGCCAGCGCGCTGATCGGGGAAGAGGGCAAGGGCTTCCGCTATATCCTGTCCGGCATGAATGCAGAGCGCGTTTTGATCGCTGCTGAATGCATCGGCGATGCCAAATGGTTCATTGAAAAAGCGAAGGGCTACGCCAATGAGCGCGAAGTTTTCAGCCGCCCTATCGGCCAGAATCAAGGCGTGCAATTTCCGATCGCGCGCTGCTACGCGCAAATGCGGGCGGCCGAATTGATGGTCCACCATGCGGCGGATGTTTATGATCAGGGCGGCAATGCGGGCGAAGAGGCGAATATGGCAAAGCTGCTTGCATCGGAGGCGAGCTGGGCCGCAGCGGACATGTGTGTGCAGACCTTTGGCGGGTTTGGATTTGCTGAAGAATATGATGTGGAGCGCAAGTTTCGCGAAGCGCGGCTCTACACCGTCGCGCCCATATCGACCAATCTCATCCTGTCATACTTGTCCGAACATGTACTCGGACTGCCGCGTTCATACTGATTTGTAACACAAACCACTTGCAAGCGGGAGTTAACTATGATTCTGTGCGTTTAACGAGGACGGGGCAAAATGCGCAAACCACCAAAAGAGCAATTGAGGCAGGGCTTGGCTCTTGCGGCACTGCTGCTCACTGCGAGTTTTGCGATTGCGGGTCCGACAGGACTGTTGGCTTGGAACGAGAGTGAAGAGCTGCTGGAACAACGCAAGGCTCAGATTGCAGAAACGCAAGCCAAGCGGGACATGCTCAAGAACAAGGTCGACCGGCTTCACCCGGATGGAGCGGACCCTGATCTGGTCGGCGAGCTGTTGCGGGAGAACATGAATGTTGTTCACCCGGATGAGATCGTCATAACGCTCGATCAAGAGTAATTGCGGCTCATTTCAAACTGAAGATTTCGTATGCGCAGATGCGCGCTTGACGTTGCGTAACCGTGCGGCTTGCGCCTATAGCATGCGCGCAACCCACCTCCTCGGGGAAGAACAATAAACAAGGATGTGAGCTTTGGCTAAAGCGGCGAAAAAGGCGCAGAATGCGTCCGGTAAATCTCCAGCTTCGGACGACGGCGATTTCGTTCTGCATTCGCTCCAGGAAGCGCATGAGAAGAACCTGAAATACGACGCCAGCGACGAGGAATTGCTCACATTCTATGAGCAAATGCTTCTTATTCGCCGGTTTGAGGAGAAGGCCGGGCAGCTATATGGTCTCGGCCTGATCGGCGGGTTTTGTCACTTGTATATCGGGCAGGAAGCGGTTGCGATTGGCCTCCAAAGCGCGCTCGACAATGATCGCGACAGCGTGATCACCGGCTATCGCGATCATGGACATATGCTTGCGTATGGCATCGATCCCAACGTCATTATGGCAGAGCTGACCGGACGTCAGGCCGGTATATCGAAGGGGAAGGGCGGCTCGATGCATATGTTCAGCACCGAGCACAAATTCTATGGCGGCCATGGCATTGTCGGGGCGCAGGTGTCGCTCGGCGGCGGGCTCGCCTTGGCGCACAAATACAAAGAGGATGGCGGTTTGTGCCTGGCGTATTTTGGCGATGGCGCGGCCAACCAAGGACAGGTCTATGAGACCTTCAACATGGCGTCCCTTTGGAATTTGCCGATCGTGTTTGTGGTAGAGAACAATCAGTATGCCATGGGCACCAGCACTGCACGCTCGAGCGCGGAAACCGAATTTCACCGACGCGGTACAGCATTCCGTATTCCCGGAATGGACGTGAATGGTATGGACGTGCTCGAAGTGCGCAGCGCGGCCGAAATCGCATTCAAGCACGTGCGAGAAGGCGGCGGCCCCGTGCTGATTGAGTGCAATACCTATCGTTACCGCGGCCATTCAATGTCTGACCCTGCGAAGTATCGTAGCCGCGAAGAGGTGCAGGGTATGCGCGACAATCGCGATCCCATCGAAGGGCTTAAGAAAGTCCTGCTCGAAAAAGGCAAGACAGAGGAAGACTTGAAAGCCATCGACAAGGCAATCCGGGCCCGCGTTGCAGAGAGCGCGGACTTTGCCGAAACTTCGCCAGAGCCGGATGCATCTGAACTCTACACCGATGTTCTGGTGGAGGAGTATTGAGCCATGGCGATTGAACTCAAGATGCCCGCGCTTTCTCCGACTATGGAAGAAGGCACGCTCGCCAAATGGCTGAAGAACGTTGGTGATACGATCGAAGCCGGCGACATCATTGCAGAGATCGAGACCGATAAGGCAACGATGGAATTTGAAGCCATTGACGATGGTGTGATCACGAAGATCCTCGTCGCGGAAGGCACCGAGAATGTCGCCGTCGGTACTGTAATTGCCGAGCTCGAAGGCGAAGGTGACGAGGCGAGCACTTCGGAAACACCATCGGCTCCCGCTCCGGTCGTCGCGCCTTCGCCAGCACCGTCACCTGCTCCTTCGAAGCCGGTTACGACACCAAGAGCTGATCCTTCAATTCCCGAAGGCACGAGCTTCTCCCAAGTTTCGGTACGCGAAGCGCTGCGTGACGGGATGGCAGAGGAAATGCGCCGCGACGATCGCGTCTTTGTGATGGGTGAAGAAGTCGCCGAGTACCAGGGTGCCTATAAGGTCACGCAAGGACTGCTCGACGAATTTGGCCCGAAGCGCGTGATCGACACGCCAATTACAGAATATGGCTTTGCAGGCATTGGAACCGGCGCGGCTATGGGTGGATTGCGCCCAATTGTCGAGTTCATGACCTTCAACT
>FYBJ01000046.1_pt1 | contig 84738 bp, 85 predicted proteins | sample 1134611 | NCBI WGS metagenome assembly FYBJ01 (sample SAMEA104116008, study PRJEB20421) | marine metagenome | isolation source: marine
CATCATGATGTAGCCGGCAATCATGATCGGTAATAAGCCCAGCACCCAAGCCGTCACCCGGGTTTCACCGGTCATGGTGCGCAACTCCCGGCGCGCGGCTTCGCGGTCGTGGATCATTTTGACGATGTTATTAAGCAAATCCCTGACACTGCTGCCGTAAGTGCGGTTAACGCGGATAGCCAGCGACACCAGATACAACTCCTGCACCCGGTACAGCTGAGCAACTTCCTGAATTGACTGACCCAGATCATCCCCGAGGCGATTAGCGCGCAGCACTCTTTCAAAAATTTCTTTCAGCGGATCCGGCGTTTCCCGGGCGGCCAGTTGCAGCGCGCTTTCCATGCTTCGGCCGGTGCCCAGCGCTCGTAAGGTCTGATCCAAAAACAGTGGCAATTGCAGCAAAATCGCTTTGATTCGGGCATTGGCACGATGCCATAACCATAAATATAAGATGATGGCCAGCATAAACGGCATCGTTAGAGCTGCCAGTAAACCGTTGTTAAGGCCGACCAATAAGACCAGCAGTAATGTGACGACTGTTGCAATCACATAATGCTTTTCCTGGGGTTCCAAACCGGCTCGCCAGAACATTTGCTTAACGGCATGTGATCGCCGCCGACGTTCTTTCACATGCCTGCCGTCAATACTCATACCGGCAATCTGGGCAAAATGACGGTTGGCTTTTTCGTTCAACTCCTGTTTACCGCTGCGAACCACCGCATACATTGCCAGAATCAGCAGCAGACCCGACAAACCATAGATGATGATAAGCGGGCTCATCAGTAATCCTGCGCTCCCGATTTGGCATTGTTATCGTGGTCGCGGATCAGCGGCTCGCTGGCAAACTTCTGATTGGCAGGACGTACATTCTGGTTAACATGCCGTTCCAGTTGCGGCTCAAAATGGAACAATTCATTGAGCATAAATTGTCCATCCCGATAACCGGTGACCTCAGAAATTGAAGTGATTCGGCGTTTACCATCGGCAAAACGGGAGATATGCACAATTAAATCCAGCGCACTGGCAATCATTTCCCGAACCACATCGGGACCACCTCTGAAATTAGCCAGTGATGCCAGCATTTCCAGCCGGGTCAACGCATCGCGGGTATTGTTGGCATGTACGGTACTCATTGAGCCATCATGGCCGGTATTCATGGCTTGTAATACATCGAGTACTTCTTCACCGCGCACTTCGCCGAGAATAATCCTGTCCGGTCGCATCCTGAGCGCATTACGTACCAAATCCCGGGCGCGGACTTCGCCCTGACCTTCGACATTCGGCGGCCGCGTTTCCAGCCGGACTACATGGCTGTGGCCCAACTGTAATTCTGCTGCATCTTCAATGGTAACCAGCCGCTGCGCCGGATCAATAAACCGGCTCAGTACATTCAATAATGTGGTTTTACCGGTACCGGTACCACCGCTGACCATAATATTGCAGCGCACCTGCACCGCTTTGACCAGCAAATCCAGCATCTCCTGATTCAGCGTGCCATACACCAGCATGTCGGATTCACGCAGCATTTCTCGGCGGAACTTACGAATCGACAGACAAGGCCCGTCGAGCGCCAGCGGTGGAATAATCGCGTTAACCCGACTGCCATCCGGCAAGCGGGCATCAACCATCGGGCTGGATTCGTCTAACCGCCGGCCCATTGGTGCAATAATCCGGCGAATCACCCGCAGCACGTGTTCATCATCAATAAAGCGCAGCGCCGATTCCTGCACCCGACCATTACGCTCAAAAAAGATATGGTAAGCACCGTTAACCATAATATCGCTGATGGTGTCGTCAGCCAGCAAAGAATGCAGCGGACCGTAACCGACCAGCTCATTGACCATTTCTTCGGTCAGCTCATCCAGATCCTGACTACTGACCGCCAGTTGGCTTTTGTTGGCATATTCGGTGACATGATCGTAAACATAATCGGTCAGCCGGTCTTCAGACCACTCGACGATAGGAATTTTGTCTTCTTCAACGCGCGCTATCAGATAACGATGCAGCGCATACTTAATATCCTGATAAGTCTGGGTATTTTTCAGACTAAAATCATAATGTGGATATTGAAAACTCATGCGCTGGCCTTCGCTTGTTTACCAAACCCCAGCCTGCTGAACAGCCCCTTTTTGCTTTTTTCGGTGCTTGTCGCTAGTTCCGATGCCGTCAGTTTTTTGGCCATTTTGCGCACCGCCAGCGTATATGGATCACGCGGCGCACATTCAAATAAACTCTCACCAGAATTCATCATTTTCAAACGCGCCATACCCGAAGAAGGCAGTGTCGCCTGCAGGCTGACATTAAGACCTCGGGCCAGATTCTCGGCATCCGGCGGTAAATTAGGCAGATAACGATCGACCACCAGACGCACACTGTTCATATCGATCTGTGCCTGTGACAACTTGCGAATCAGCTGCATATTCTGTTTGCAGCTGGGCACGCTTTGCTCCAGCAAGGCCAGCGTAGTATCGGAATTACTGACCAGCAAATGCAGAAAATCAGAATAAGGCACACCACCCAGATTGATAATGATATGACTGAAATACTGCTGCAACACACCGAGCAATACATAGATATCCGCCGAGGTGACTTCGCCCATGCCGGTATGCTCTTCAGGCAAAGCCAGCAGTTTCAAGCCACTCTCATGTTTGGCAAAAGCGCTATCAATCAGCGTTGAATCAAGCCGTCGTAAACTGCGCACCGCATCAAGAAAACTATATGGCGCGCTGGTTCCCAGATAGGTCAGCGTATCTGCTGCCGGCGTGCCTAAATCCATCAGCAGCACTTTTTCTTCCGGGTCTTCCATCTGGATCGACAAGGCTAAATGCAGCGCCAGCATCGGCGTATCTGATCCCGGGCGTGAACTTATCAGTGATGTGACTTTGCCACGTTTATTCTGACTGTGCTGGGCAACCGGCGCCCGATGTTGCAAACGATTCACCAGTCGCATCACTTCATGATGGCGGGTACCGGTGGTGATAAATTCACGGGCACCGGCTCGCATGGCGCTCAGCAATAAATCATTATCAGTGCTTTCGGCAACGGCAATCACCAACAACATGGTTTTGAAAGTCACCAGATCTTCTATAAAAGCCATGGTTTTTCGCAGATTTTCATGGGATAGACCAACGAAAATAACCTGAGCACCGGTCAAATCCAGCAGTTGTCTGACCCGCTCGATGGATTCGCTGTCGGCTTTAACCACCTCGCCTTCTTCAGACAGCACTTCCTGAAGCCAAGTCAGCTGAGCATCATTACCGGGAACAACGATAAAAGAACTTTTTTGATTTTTAGCCATAATGTTCTACTTTGAAAATCCGCTGTTGACCGGAGGTTTTTCACCAAACCGACCACTTTCCATGAATATAAACTCGGCAAAGTTTGGATCATAATTCCGATAACGTTCTCCGGGCAGTTCAGGCAACTGAGCCGTCCTGGCAATCGGCTGCACCAAGCGCGGTGTCACTATCATTAACAATTCAGTTTCACTGCGATCAAAGCGATTGGATCTAAAAAAAGCACCAAGGATTGGAATGTCTCCGATACCCGGCAATTTATCGACATTAGCTAGTGTGTTCTGGCTGACTAAACCACTGATAACAAAACTCTCTCCATCGCCCAAAGCAACAGTTGTATCTGTTCTTCTTACACGTAGTGCTGGCACTGTAACGCCACCGGTTTCAATACCTGCATTAAAATCCAACTCGCTGACTTCTGGGGCAACTTTCAGCGCAATACGGTTGCTGTCGAGCACTGTTGGAGTCAGCGACAGCCGGACACCAAACTCCTTGTATTCAATAGTGACACTGTTATCAAAACCGCCGCCACGCACAGGAACCGGGAATTCCCCACCAGCCAAGAAGTTGGCACTTTGTCCGCTCATTGCCATCAAAGACGGTTCAGCCAAGGTATAGGCAAAACCATTGCCTTCCAGAATAGATAGAACGCTCAGAATTTGTTCGCCATTATTTTTCAGGCGGTTGAATACAAAATTAAAACCTTCGCTATCTGTTGTATCTGGCATGTTACCGGGGACACCACCCTGGGGTATCGCATTACCTGGCGAAGTGATTGAACGGGCTCTGTTAGTGTCGGGCTTCAAAAAAGAAAATCCAGCTGAAAAGTCCAGCAAGCGATTACGGTTCACTTCAACAATTTTGATATCAATCTGCACTTGCGAAGGGTGTGTTATTTCGCTGCTATCAATACCGCTTTCTTCGTTAATATTCAGCGCTTGCCGGACAGCAGCATGCTGTTCAAGTGAAGGGATTTTGCCCTTTAATTGAATCTCATCGCCCACCGCCTGTGCAGAAAAGCTGTCGGACTCTAAGCGTTGCAAACTGTCATCAGCGCTTTGGCCGGCCGCAACCACTTGTAAAATCAGCTGCTCAACATTTTTGCCTTTATCCGGCCATATGGTCAGATTGGTGGTGCCGGCCGCCAACGGCGTGATCAGAATTTCGCGGGCATTTATCACCGCAACATCCGCAACTGCCGGAGTACCAACGGCTACCCGACCAATCGGCTGATTGACAACATGGCGTTTCTGCATACCAATTTCCAGTTGCATTGGTACATTGGCGATACTGACCGGTGCCAACAGTGATAACAGGCTGAGCCAGACCATATTTATCATTAACGATTTTCTCTGGCCTGACATATTAATTCTCCCTGTCAACAGAAATGGTCGCGGCATTAACACCACGATGTACGGTCACTTTGGGTTGTGGTGGCGGCGCCGGCTGAGTAGTGCGTTGTGTGCTTGCCGGGCGGGCTTTGGCAGTTTCAGTGGTTTCCGGCTTGAATTTTTCTAAGGTCACAACTTGGCGCATTTGTTTTTCGGCTTCAGCTTTTTCAGCCTCAGTTGGCTTAGCCTCATCATCAACTTTGGCTGCCAACGCATCCGGCCCCAGCAAAGCAAGCCGCAGACGACCAGTGGATTCTGCCAGCAGTAACTCCGAAACCTGTTTTTCGGTTACCGCCAGTACCGCAGTTTTACTCTGCTTGCCGGTTGGCTCGTCCTGCTCTTCGCTAGCGGCTTCTTCGTTTCCGTCGGTATTTTGAGTATCCGCATCGGTTCCGGTTTGGTTGTTATCGGCATTAAGCTGCGCTTTTTGCTGAATCGCTTCGACATCGGTTTGTTCAACACTATTGCCGTAAGCCAGCACCCGGGCGGCTGACAAAACACGCTGCGCCGAACTATCGTCACCGACCTCCTGACCCGCGTCGAGAAACAAAAATACATCAACAAAATCACCGGGCTGCACAAAACCACCCACACCGGTCACTTCATCAACCCGCACAGCAATCGCCCGTTCTCCCGGGCGGATAGCCGTCACCAGATGGCTGAAATCATGGAAATGGTCTTTGAGAATTAAATCACCGGCAGCGACAGGCATGCGTGTTTGCCGGCCAATTACCTGCTGCTGCGCTGAATAGCTATCTTCCGGCTGCTGTTCGACAAAGATAGTCGTGACATCATCTTCGCTCAGCGTTGAACCTGTCTCAATCGCTTGCGCAGCTACCAGCACCGGCAAACGAACCGGTTCAGGGGCGGGCTTTTCCGAAATGGGCGGAGACTCATTAATGACTGGCGATTGACTGGCCTGATAGCCCATATAACCAAGCACCAAGGCCCCTAATGCCAGCAATACGGCAATAATCCTTAAAGCGGAACTACTCATTGCTCTCCCCCATCCCGACTGTCCATTGTCTGATTATTATCATCGTTCATTTCAGCAAGTTTTAAGGCCACTGAAGCATGACACTTGCTGATCCTGTTAAATCTTGTGGTAATTTTGGCACATCACCGATCCCCGGCAGTGTTAGCGTCGGGATTAATGGGTTATCCCGATAACCGGTAAAGCTGACTGTTACATTCAACAGACCGTTTGCTTCATCAAAATCAATGCCGATATTTTCACCGAGGACTTCACTACTGGCCGATGCTGGCAACCATGCCAATGTTTCACCAACAACATTCTTAACACGATCTTCAACGCAGGCAGTGTAAGCAGCTAGATTACTACCATTGCCACATTGCTCCGTTTGTGATTCAACAGCTACACCTGCACGGGCACCGGAAGCAGCGGCATGATTAAAAGCCTGCACCATCAGTAAAGGCAGGGAGTAACTGACAATGGCATAAAACAGGCTGAAAAAGATGACAAACATCAGCGCCGCTTCGATTGCAGCGGCGCCTTTTTGATCGTTTGGTCTGCGGGGGAAATTTGTGCTTTTCATGCTACTGCAACCACATTAACGATCCCTGTTAAGTGCAAAGTCAGTACGAGTAAACCGCCGACTGCCAATAAAGCACCGAACGGTAATGTTTTGCCGTTAATCATTGCGGCGGCTGGTAACTGCCACCCCAATCTGGACAACTGCAAATTTAAATAGGGTATGTAGCGCCTGCTCAACAGACTGTACAGCACTATGATGCCTGCTAATAAACCAGCAATCAGATAACTGGACAGCATAAATTGCAGCCCAGTCATCAAGCCAAATGCCGATAGCATTTTTACATCACCGGCGCCCAGCCAATTGACTGCATAAGCAGGCAAAGTTAAGGCCAGCGCCACCAGCCATGCCATCAAGCCGGCCGAAACAGAAGCCCCTAATAATGTCTGTTGCATTAATACTAATACCAGCAAAGCCGGTAAGTAAGCGCCCAGTGTTAGCCAATTAGGTAATTTTCGGTCTTTTATATCCGAGTAAAGGCAACCAATTGACCATACAAATAAAAATAAAATGCCTGCAATTACAACGACTGAGCTGCTCACTCACTTAGGTGCCGGAACTGTCACCTGCACCTTCAAGCGCATCCTGAATGCCTTGAAATACTGTCTCAATCGCCGTACGCACGGGTTCAACAAACAACACCAATGCAACTGCAACCATCGCGGCCACTAGTGCATACTCAATACCACTGGCGCCCTCTTCATCACGCAAAAACGTCATTAACGCATTTTTTGCTTTCTCGAATTCCATCTCTTTAACCCCTCTCGTTAAAATTTTTATAAACAAATGTGTGTTGCTTCTTAATCGGCAACTTATGGTTAATCACACTTCAAGAGCGTTTTTAAAGGAAATTTTTCCCGGATTCAAGCATTAATGTGAAAAATTCATGAAATCACCTAGATTTTTCCGCACCAAATTAGTGCGGACCGAGTTGTGCCAGCAAAGAAAATAAGGCTAATCAAGTGCTTGAAAGCCAATCTCTTTTTTTAGCATCTGTTGTCTTTTATACCACCAAACTACTTTGAAATGCACTTTTCTGGTGCACTACAAAGTCGCGGAAAATCATGTTGTTATAAACTTAAATTCGCAAATCAGCGACCACCGGCAGGTGGTCAGAGGCCTTCCGACTCAGGTCACTTCGATGACTGTAAACCGCCGTTAACGCTTGCTCTGGGGCAGCCCAAATGCGATCTAATGAAAAAATCGGAAAATTAGCAGGAAAAGTACGGATATGTCGCGATCTTCTGAAAAATCTCTGCAACCAACGCAGCGGTCGGCCCCATAAAAACCATTCATTTAAATCACCCAGCAGTAATGTCAGATCGGTATTTTGCTGCTCCAGCAATAAGAGTAATTGCCGGACTTGCATGCGCCTCTCGGCAGGCCATAAACCTAAATGCGTCGCCATTACCGTCAGTGTTTTGTTGCCAGCAGCCAATTGCGCTTCCATGACTGCCCGTGGTTCATAGGGTGCAACGGAAATATCCCTGCTCTGGCTTTGAATAACGGGCAAACGTGTCAATAACGCATTGCCGTAATGACGGGTTTCACGCATCAGAGTGGGGCCGGCTACCGCCTGATAACCGGTCGTTCTGGCTAAATAATCAAGCAGATCTTCATTATCCAGTAAGTGGTGCTCAACTTCCTGTAGCGCCAACACATCAGCATCTATTTCACTGATAACAGCGGCAATCCGCGCCGGATCAAACCGACCATCAATGCCAATACAGGCGTGAATATTGTAGCTGGCTACCTTTAGCTGCATCGGTATTGAAAGATAAACAAACGTTAGGTTTTATCGGCTCTGGCCGCTTTTGCTGCAAACATTTTCTTCAGGCCCAGCGTCATCAGAATCACCGCAAGTATCACCGCCGCTAAAATTGCCAGCTGCTGCGGTTCAGGCTGCTTTAATGTTGCCACCAGTGAATCAGCAAAAGCCGACAAGGCGACGATCGCCGGCAACATGCCCAGCAACGTGCCCCAGAAAAAATCACGTAATTTAATATGCGAAGCGCCGGCCACCATATTGATAACGGTGAACGGTGCCACTGGTACAATTCTCACCGTGATCACGGCGAGTAAACCCTGCTCTCCTAACCGCCGGCTGAGCCGGTTAATGCGCTGACCGGCCAGTCGACTGACACCGCCCCGCCCCAGTAAATGACCTACCAGAAACCCCAGCACACCACCCAATAATGAACCAGCCAGTGCATAGGCACTGCCCGCCCAGGGACCAAACGTCACCACTGTGACAATAATCAATAAACTCACTGGCACTGCCAGCAAACTGCAAAGACCAAACACCAGCAAAATCATCAAGGGAGCCAGCGGTTGTTGTTTAATCATTTCTGCCGCTGATTGTAGGTTTTCTTTGTTCAGCCATTCGCCCAGCGGCGTAAATTGCCAGATAGCCGTCAGCAGGACGACCACTAACAACACTGCTGCGCCAATATGCCATTGTTTTTTGAAAGCATTTTGCTGCTGAATGGGCACCAGTAAACGCGCCATATCTTCAGCCTGCAAAGGCTTTTCGGGATCGATAACGCTGGCATCAGGCAGCAACTGGTCGCTAAGTTCGGCAACTTTGCAGTCAAGTTGTTTTAAAGTGTGGTTATTGTCAGCGCGCGCATCAATCAGTTTTTTCAACGAGCCAGTCTGCTTGAGCATTGCCGTTAATTCGCTGATCTCCAGACCAAAATGCTCTGCCAGCAAATCATGCCGAAAATCGGCAATTTTGGTTTGTTGTGCACCGGTTTTGGCTTCAAAAGCCAGATCACATTCGCTATCCAGCCCCATGGAACGATTACTGAGGTTGCTGGATCCCACCCGCAACAGCCGATCATCAATGATCATCGTTTTGCTGTGCACACTGATATAGGCATCTCCCAACGCCTCACGATGCGGAAAACAGATGCGCAACCGATCGTGCTGGTCGGCAGCCAGCAAAACCTTTATCAAACGCGCTCGCAGCACATCCATGGTTTGCTGCTCCAGCCAGCCGCCGGTCATTTTTGGCAAGACCATCACCACATCCGGCCCGGTGTCTGATTTCAGACTTGCAGCCAGCGCCTCCGTAATGGCATGACTGGTAAAATACTGATTTTCAATGTAAATAAGCGTTTCGGCAGACTTGATGCTGTCTAAATACAGCTGTTCTACTTCGCGGATTTCCGGTAGATCCTGATAAGCCGCCTGGGTGCGGGCAATGGCAATATCGATATCGTTAAAGTCCGGCTGACATTTTTGTGGCCAGCAATCTGCGGGGTTATCCGGCACCGGCAGGGTTTGCCCGGTCACCCGTTGCCAGCGCAGTCTGGCCAGCTCACCCAACTGTTGTGCGGCATCACCATCAACCAGCCATTGCACATCATGAAATGGCGGGTAGCTTTGTTTATCCGGATCGATGCGCCGTTCATCCTCAGGCAGATGTTGCCGGCTGTCCCAGCGATGTTTACCCAGATCAAACCCACCGCAAAAAGCGATCTGGTTATCAATCACGACGATTTTCTGATGTTGTGAGGCCGTCGACGGACATTGCCCATCCAGTTCAAAATGCAGGCGCAGCTGATGTTTCCAAAGCGGTCGGTAAGTGGGTAACCACTCACGCTCAAAGGTATAAAGCATAGCCCAGTCCCAGTTCAGGATGTAAACATTCAGCTCAGGATTTTGCTGTAATGCTTTGCACAGTAAATGACCGAGTTCCTGCGGCTGTTCATCCTCTGCATCACTGCGTGTCAGCCGCATCCGGCTGTCGATATCCCAGGCAATGATAATGATGCTGTGGCGGGCATTCTGAATGGCCTGATGTAATACCGGATAATAATTTTCGCCATCTATCAGTAATTTGGCCCGCTGGGCGCGTGCGGTTTGCCAGCAATTAACTCCGGGGCGGATTATCACATCAGATTTCATTAACGGGCATCCTCAGTCATTCAGATCAGGAAGCCTAGCATAGGCCGCCCGCAACTGAATTAACTGATGTTGTTTTGCCCGGACTTATTGCGGCACCACGCGCACATAGCCATCATTACCACGAATTAGCACCGCTGCAGTGCGTGGTGGCAGCATTTCATCTTCGTCTTCTATCGCCTGTACGATAGCGATCTTGTCACCGTTTTCTTTATTGAGAATGTATTCGACGCCCAACTCGGATTTGACCTTCTCATCAACAAACTGACCGGCAATCGCACCACCTATCAGCGCGATAATAGTGATCGCCACACCGGCCGGATTATCCGCTTCGGTAATACCATAGGCGGTGGCCCCGGCAACCGTGGCGCCAACCGCGGCGCCCCAGCCGGGCCGGCGATCCTGCCCCAGTCCTTCAAATTTTTACCAGTCGCGATGAGACCACCCAGACATCTTCTATGGCCATCACCGAACCGACTTCATCAGCATAATAATTGGCCTGTGAACGTGAGGCACAAGCATTGAGCAGCGGTAATATCAGCAGCATCACCAGCAGTGATTTAGCAGCAAATTTCATTGTGATCTTCCGACATTTATATTGAATGTTTAGACTGACTATACGCCGGGAAATTCACTGTGCCCAACGCAAATGTCAGGCAAAAAAAAGCCCCGGACTGGCCGGGGCTTTTTTGAAAGCTATCACTGCAAATTAACGGTTGCAGATATACATGGTCACTTCAAAGCCAAAACGCATATCTGAATATTCTGGTTTAGTCCACATGATCATCACTCCTCTGAATAAATATCAGCTCAAGCTGACTTAGCTATAGAATAAATCATGATGGCAAATTCGCTATCAGCGCTTTACCCGCTGATAATCAGGATTTTGCTGATTACGACCCGCCTGTTTGGCCTGACACATCGCTTTAACAGCCACTTCAATGGGATTGTCGAGCCCGATTCACTAATATTTATACTGATGGTGTGATATTTAAAATTTGCCCAGGTTTCTTAAACAAGGCAAATGACAGCGTCAAAACTGCCATCCGCCAATAATTTTCAAGCATATTGTGCCAGAATATCCTGTAGCTCTTGCCCGGCCATATTAACACTGCGTAAATGATCTGCCAGATCAGGCGAATCGTTCTCCAGCGCCGCTTTTAATGCCAGGGCTTTTTCATGCAGCTGATGATGCATCTGCGTCAGCGTATTGAGAAAGTCGGCTTCCAGCAGCCGTTGCTGACGGATTTGTGTTAAATAATTGCCACAATGGCATTGCTCGGCATCCAGTACCGGCAATGTGACCACCTGACTGTTATGATTGGCGCACTCTTGTAGCTGTGACAGCCAGCGGCTGGTAATCAGTGACCATAGACGCAGTGCCCGTTGTGCCGGACTTAAGGTCTCAGCAGCCAGATCCAGCCACGGTTGCGGCGGCTGAAAATGATCCAGCCAACCGGTTAAGGCGTCGGCTGGCATCGGCTTGGCAATGACAAACCCTTGCGCCAAATTACAGTTAAGTAACAGCAGCATTTTGCCATGCTCCAGGCTCTCGACGCCTTCCGCAACAACCTGCCGGTTAAATGCCCGGGCCAGGGCGATGACCCCGTCAATAATGTTGAAATCATTGGGATCATCGAGCATATCGCGGACAAAACTCTGATCAATTTTGACGCTGTTGGCCGCCAAATGCCGCAAATGGGTCAGTGACGAATAGCCGGTGCCAAAATCATCCAGCGCCACTTGCACCCCCAGTTCTTCACGACAGGTTCGCAGGATCTGGCTGATAGTACGCACATCACCCAGCGCGCTGGTTTCCAGAATTTCCAGTTGCAGCCGGTTGGGCGGAAGATGCGGATATTCGGCCAGCAGTTGTTGCAAATTATCGGTAAAACCAACCGTTTGCAGATGCGGCGCGGCGATATTGATACTTACAAATAAATCATGACCGGCGCTTTGTAAGGCGGCTAATTGCTGCAACGCATGGCGGATCACCCAGTTACCGACCAGAATTTCCAGCTCAGTACCATTAATCGCCGGTAAAAAAGCCGCTGGCGGCAGCAGTCCTTTTTGTGGATGCTGCCAGCGCAGTAAAGCTTCCACGCCGACCACTTTGCCGCTGCGCATATTGATTTCCGGCTGATAAAACAGCGTCAGCTGATTGTCGTTAATGGCCTGCCGTAATTCACCAAGTAAGGCATGTTTTTCAATGGCTTGGCGGTTTTGTTGCGGATTGAACAGCCGGTAGGTATTACGGCCGGTCAGCTTAGCCTGATACATCGCCTGATCAGCATGGCGCAATAAAGTATCGAGATCGGCATCGTCCAGCGGATAAATGGCCACGCCGCTGGATGCACTCAGTTTGAGTTGCAAATTGCCGATTTGATAAGGCTCTGCCAGTGCCTCATGAATCCGCGTCAGCATCCGCTCACACTGGCTGTATGATTCGAGATCACGAAATAAAATGGCAAATTCATCACCCCCAAAGCGTGACAGTGTGTCTTCATCACGAACGTTTTCGCTGAGCCGCTGCGCCACCTGCATCAATACCTGGTCGCCAATATTATGGCCGTGGGTATCGTTGATCGGCTTGAAATTGTCCAGATCCAGAAAACACACACCCAGCCAGGTTTGTGTGCGTTTACTATGCGCCACTGCCTGAACAAAACGATCAGCAAACAACACCCGGTTGGGGAGCTTGGTCAGCACATCGTAATGTGCCATCAACTCCAGCGTTTCCTGCTGTTGTTTGGTCTGGGTGATATCAGAGAACAGCCCGACATAGTGCTGACTTTCACCCTCAGCACTGGTCATCGCCGAAATGGTGAGTAATTCAGCATACAATTCACCATTTTGCCGGCGGTTCCAGATCTCACCCTGCCAATAACCATGGCTTTGCAGATCCCGCCATATCGCGGCATAAAAATCGTCATCATGTTTGCCGGACTTGAGCAGGCTGGGTTGCTGGCCTATCACCGCTTGCCGCGGATAACCGGTAATGGTGGTAAACGCCGGATTGACATCCAGAATGGTGCCATCCGTCGCGGTCACCATAATGCCTTCATGGGCCTGATCAAACACCTGCGCCGCAAAACGTAATTGCTGTTCTGCCGCTTTGCGGACAGTGATATCGTAGACCACCAGCAACAACTCATCACTGAAGGCATCCTGCAACGTCGACAGGCTCAAGAGTGCGACTTTTTGACTGCCATCCTGGCAGTGGATCTTGATTTCACCGACATCTTGCGGCAAAAGGTCAACAGCCAGTGTGCCCTCACACCATTTATCAAGCTGATGTCGACAGACTGGTTCAATATCTGTTTTGGCCCACCAGTCATCCAAAAGCGGCAAATCTGCCAACTCATAACCATAAATTTCGGTAAACGAAGCATTGATAAAACTCAGCTGCTTTTTACGATTAATCAGCAGGTAAGGGATCGGCGAACTCTCAATCAGATTACGAAATTTGAGATTCGCCAGTGACGCGGTAAACATAAAACGGATAAACGCCGTCAGCAGCGCAAAGACTGCCAGCGCAATACCAAAAATCAGAATCCGCGTCTGCCAGATCATCTGGCTGTTGAACTGCCAGCCACCTATGGGCTGCGCCGCCAGTTGCCAGTGGCCATCAGGCAAATCCAGCTGCATGGTCAATTTTGGCGCATCGAATAAATCTGGCCGGCCCCAGACCATGGCGCCGTTTTCACCCAACCCATCTTTACCGCGAATCGCCAGCTCAATCGGCATTTCACCTTCAATCAGACCTGAGGCTTTAAAAAAGGCATCACTGTCGATCACCGCTGAAATAATGCCCCAGAACTGATCATCCTGCTGGCGATCCAAAAATACCGGGATCCGCGTGATAAGCCCATTACCACCCTGACGTAATTGCAGCGGTCCGGCCAGTACCAGCTTGCCGGAAATCCGGGCCCGCTCAGCGGCTGCAAATTGTTCAGGGGTCTGCCGGTAATCAAGGCCAATGGCTTCCTCATTACCTTGTACCGGGTACATGTACTGAATCACCATATTTGGCGCCGCCGCAATATTTCGCAGCTGATTCTGGCCGTTGATAAGATGCGCCATGGCAATTTCAAATTCTGCCTGCGTCAGCTTAGGGTTAACGGCAAATAATCCCGGCAGCCCGCGGACAATCTGAATATGGTTTTGCAGATTGGTGACCAGCCGGTTGTGATAAAAGCTCAAATGTTGCTGGGTCTGGGCAAACAGCGCGCTACGATAGCGATCCTGCACCACATAATTCACGTACACGGCTGCGACCAGCATCAATATGCTAATCACAGCAATCATGCTGTTAAATAAAGTTTTGCTGGCGGTCAGGCGACGCATCAACAGATTCCGGCCGTCAGGCAAGTTCGCCTGCAAGCGCAATTAGCTGGCACGCAACTCCTGTTGCTGTGCATTAGTATTGGACTCTCCATAGATAACGACACAATCACGACCTTGTTTTTTGGCGGCATACAGTGCTTTATCAGCCAGCATGATGGGATCGTCACACTCACTGACATTGTCTTTGCTGACCACCATGGCACCGATGCTGATAGTCACCCTAACCATTTGCCCGCGGTAATCATGACTGCTGCGGGCCACCAGTTGGCGCAGCCGCTCGGTAATCAATTCCAGTTGCCGGGCATCCGTATCGGGTAACAATAATAGAAATTCTTCACCGCCGTAGCGGCCGATAAATGCGTCTTTGCGAATATTACGTTCCAGCGTCCTAACCACAGACACCAGTACCTCATCACCAGCACGGTGACCATACTGATCGTTGACCTGTTTGAAATGATCAATATCCACCATCAGAACCGCCAGCGGCATACCCTGACGGCTAACACTGGCCAGTAATTTATCCAGTAACTGCAAAATCAACCGCCGTGACTGTACACCGGTCAGCGAATCTTGGGCGGCGATTTTTTCCAGATCGGCACGCAATCTGTCCTGACTGAGCACAATCAGTCCCATCGCGATAAATACCAGTGCCAGCAGATTGACCAGCAAATAAAATGCCTGGCTGCCCTGATAGGCAAAAATGGACGTTTCAGCAATATCAAACTGATGCAGCAGACTTTCCAGCCCGCGTAACAAACCGGCAAATACCGATACCAGCAATGATACGGCCACTATCCATTCGCCCGCCTGCCAGACTTTCACTGGCCGATCCCGCAACACTGACAGTGTCATGTTAAACACAATCAGCATACTGAGCATAACCACCGTCATCCGGCCGTTAAAGCTGGGGATCACGAAAGTAAACAGAATAAAGCCCGCCAGACACCAGCAGAAATAATGCTGATAAAAATGCCAGCGCCGGCGCAGACCATTAAGCTGCACCATGCCATCGTAAATCAGCAAAATAGCCAAAGCCAGCGCCATATCGGCAATGACAATGGTAATAAAGTCCGGCAATCTGCCCCGCAAAAACAGCAAAAAAGCGAACACCGAATACGCGGCATAGGAAAACGCGAATGCTTTCAGGCCATTGACAACATCGCCAGTGCCCCGGGCGATAACGAACAGTACCGCTGTCATCAACACCGAAAACAGCAGCGAAATTTCAAACAATGCTCTAGCGTCAAGAAAGTTGATCATCCATATCCCCTTGGCGTTAAGCCTGTTTTGGCATCAGCTGCTCAACTGACGCAAATCACATCCGTTTTATGTGCCAAAACAAGCTTTTATTGTTCAAAAATACCATTACTTTGCGCATTTGTCGGCTTTCCATTTTTGTGAACTGTTTCAAAAAAATCAAGCCGGTTGGCTAATGGACTATCAGCCAACGTTTTGCCGATTAAAAATAAGCGATAAAAATGCCGATTTCATGAATGATTGGGCCGATTTTTTGTCACTACTTTGTCAGGCTGACAATTTGTGATACAAACAAAGCTAACGGCACTTTTCCTAACCTCGGCGCCCAAGGAACTATTTCGCCATGAAAACATCTGATCTGCTGGTTAAGGCACTGGAAAACGAAGGTGTGGAATATATCTTCGGCATCCCCGGTGAAGAAAACCTCGATCTGCTCGACTCGCTGCAACATTCTTCAATTAAACTGATTGTCACCCGCCACGAACAAGGTGCCGGCTTTATGGCCGCCACCTACGGCCGGCTGACCGGCAAGCCCGGTGTTTGTTTATCCACCCTCGGGCCCGGTGCCACCAATCTGGTCACCCCAGCTGCTTACGCCCAACTGGGCGGCATGCCAATGCTGATTATCACCGGTCAGAAACCGATCAAAGCCAGCAAACAAGCGCTGTTTCAAATCGTTGATGTGGTTAATATGCTGCGGCCTATCACCAAATACACTAAACAATTGGTGCACGGTAATACCGTCGGTGCTGTGGTCCGCGAGGCCTTCCGCATAGCGGTGCAGGAACGGCCCGGCGCGGTGCACATTGAACTGCCCGAAGATATCGCCGCCGAAGAAGTCACTGAACGCATCTATACCGTCGAAAATATCCGCCGCCCGGATGCCGATAACACCACCATCAAAGACGCGCTGAATATGATCCGCGAAGCGCAGATGCCGTTGCTGCTGATAGGTGCCGGTGCCAACCGCAAACGCGCCAGTAAGGCTTTGACCCGTTTTGTCGAAAAAACCGGTATTCCGTTTTTTAATACTCAGCTCGGTAAAGGCGTTATCGACGAGCGGCATGACAGTTATCTGGGTACGGCGGCGTTATCGGAATCCGATTATTTACACTGTGCCATTGACCGTGCCGATTTAATCATCAATGTCGGCCATGATGAAGTTGAAAAACCGCCGTTTTTTATGAAAGAAGGCGGCGCCAAGGTGATTCACATCAACTTTCACGCAGCTGAAGTTGATCCGGTGTACTTCCCGCAGTTAGATGTGGTCGGTGATATTGCAACCTCTATCAACCGGCTGACGGACACCCTGAGCCCGCAGCCTCAATGGGATTTTTCTTACTTTTATCGGGTAAAACAGGAAGTACGTAAACGCCTCGGCAATTACAGTGACGACTACCGCTTTCCGGTACTGCCACAGACTGCCGTTACCACCATTCGTGAAGTGCTGGGTGAGCAGGATATTCTGACGCTGGATAACGGCCTCTACAAAATCTCGTTTGCCCGTAACTACCCGGCCTACGATAACAACACCCTGCTGCTAGATAATGCGCTGGCGACTATGGGCGCCGGTCTGCCCAGTGCCATGATGGCGAAATTAATCCATCCGGACCGTAAAGTCATGGCGGTCTGTGGTGATGGCGGCTTTATGATGAACTCTCAGGAAATGGAAACCGCCGTGCGGCTGAATCTGGATCTGGTGGTAGTGATCCTGAATGACAATGCCTACGGCATGATCAAGTGGAAACAACAAGGCATGGGCTTTAAGGATTATGGCCTCAGCTTCAATAATCCGGACTTTGTGAAATACGCGGAAAGTTACGGTGCCCACGGCCACCGGCCCAGCAGCTATACCGAGTTTGAAAAAATGCTCCGCGAGGCACTGGACGCTGGTGGCGTGCATTTAATTGATGTGGCGGTCGACTACTCGCTGAATCATTCCATCCTCAATGAGGGCCTGAAACAAAAATTGTGCATTTTATAAGGAGGCATTATGTCTGCCGCTGCCCATTACCCTTTGCAAATTCCCGGCGTCAGCCATAGCAAGGGCCGGCAAGTTGAGGTGACCAACCCTTATTCCGGTGAATTACTGGCAACGGCTGATACCGCTGATGCCGCTGCTGTCGAACAAGCGTTAACCACGGCTTATCGGTTATTCCGTAACCGGCAACAATGGCTGCCGGTGCCGCAACGCTTACAAATCCTCGAAAAAGCCATGGGCATGATGCAGGCCAAAGCCGATGAGCTGGCTTATGCCTCGGCTGAGGAAGGTGGCAAACCGCTGATTGACTCACAGGTAGAAATGGCCCGCTGTATCGACAGTATCCGCCATTGCATCGACACGCTGCGCCATCAAACATCACATCCAGTGCCAATGGGCGTCAATGCCGCCTCGCAACATCGCATGACCATGATGCAAAAAGAACCGATTGGTGTTGTTGTTGCTATCAGTGCCTTTAACCATCCATTGAATTTAATTACCCACCAGGTAGGCCCGGCGATCGCCGCCGGTTGCCCGGTAATTGTTAAACCGGCCGAAACCACACCGCTATCGTGTTTTCGTTTAGTGAATATTTTTCATGCGGCTGGCTTGCCCGCTGAATGGTGTCAGGCATTACTGACTGACAACCATGATGTTGCCGAACAACTGGCCACCGACAAACGGGTGGGTTTTTTAAGCTTTATCGGCAGTGCCAAAGTCGGCTGGTATTTACGCAGCAAACTGGCAGCAGGCACCCGCTGCGCACTGGAACATGGCGGCATTGCACCGGTAATTGTCGATAAATCCGCCGATCTGGATGCGATTGTGCCAGGTTTGGCCAAAGGCAGCTTTTATCATGCCGGTCAGGTCTGCGTGTCGGTACAACGGGTTTACGCCGATGCGTCGATTGCCCGCGAGCTGGCCGAAAAACTAGCGGCTGCCGGTAACAATATGCTGGTGGGTGATCCGGTTTCTGACAAAACAGCGGTTGGACCCTTGATCCGCCCCGAAGAACCGGATCGTGTGGATAGCTGGGTGCAGCAAGCCATTAATCAGGGCGCCGAATGTTTATCGGGCGCTAAAACGCTGCCAAATAATTGTTATGCGCCAACGGTGTTATTTAACCCAGCAGTTGATGCCAAAGTCACTCAGCATGAAATTTTTGGGCCGGTGGTCTGTATTTATCCGGTTGCTGACATAGGTGAAGCCATTGACGCCGCCAATGCGACTGATTTTGCTTTCCAAGCTTCGGTCTACAGCAAAGATATCGATCAGGCGATGTATGCCGCTTCAAGACTGGATGCCTCGGCGGTGATGATTAACGAACATACGGCATTCCGGGTCGATTGGATGCCGTTTGCCGGTCTCAAGCATTCCGGTCATGGCACTGGCGGTATCGCGTATTCGATGGAAGATATGCAAATCGACAAAATGATTGTGCTGACCTCGAAAGCCATTCCGTAATCGACAGACAAAAAAAGACCGCCATCCGGCGGTCTTTTCTAAACAACATTTTCGCTTACGATTATTCCTGCATCATCCGCAGCATCCAGGCTGTTTTCTCATGAATCACCATACGGTCAGAAACCAGCGCCGCGGTTGATTCGTCTTCAGCATCTTCAGCCAATTTCAGTGCTTCACGGCAGGTTTTCACCACTTGTTCATGGCTTTCGTTAAGAATTTTGACCATTTCTTTGGCATCCGGCACACCTTCAACTTCCTGAATTGAGCTGAGTTTGGCGAACGCTTTATAAGTGCCCGGCGCGGCTACGCCAAGAGTACGGATACGTTCTGCAATCTCATCAACCGCTGTTGCCAGCTCAGTGTAGTGCTCTTCAAACATCAGATGCAGATCCCGAAAACGCGGGCCGCTGACATTCCAGTGGAAGTTATGCGTTTGCAGGTACAGCGTGTAGGAGTCTGCCAGCAAATGTTTGAGTGCTTCAGCAACTTTGGTACGGTCTTGCTTGTTAATACCGATATCAATCTTGGTCATAAAACCTCCTTAGTGTTAGCTGCCGGCTTGGCAAATTCCCTGCCGGCGGTTGATTTATATCCTTACAGCAAATCGACTATTGTTAATTTATCATTCACACCGTCAATGCTGTGTGAAGTACAAATAAATCATACCTGTTGGTGCCTTGCTGTCATTAACCTGAATAAAACATGGGGGTGATTGTGGTAATAATCAACTTATCGATATCAGCCTCAATCAACAACAGCGTCTTAATTGTCAGCAATTGTTAACGAACCGATCGATAAACCCCGCTACGGCCTTTTTTACTGAGCACCAGCTGCCATAACTGACCATTTTTACAGCGGAAGAATCCGGCACAGGCATGCAGGTAATACTTCCACATCCGGTAAAAGCGTTCATTGTATTGGCTGCGCAACTGCGGCCAGGCATTATCAAAGTTCTGCCACCAGGCCATCAGCGTTTTATCGTAATCCGGACCGAAATTGTGCCAGTCTTCGATGACAAAACGGCCATTGAGCACATTGCCCAGCTCCTGCGCCGAGGGCAGTTTGCCGTTGGGGAAAATATAACGGTCAATCCATGGATCCACTTTCAGTACGGTTTTATAAGAACCGATGCTATGCAGTAAAAACAGGCCATTGTCTTTCAGCAACCGGGCAGCGGTATCAAAATAGGTGACATAGTTTTTCGGCCCGACATGCTCAAACATGCCAATAGAGACGATTTTGTCGAATTGACCGCGGACATCGCGATAATCCTTGAGGGCGATAGTTACTGGTAAACCCGCGCAGCGTTGCTGGGCCAGTTTTTGCTGCTCTTTAGAAATGGTGACGCCAAATACCTCAGCGCCATAATGTTCCGCAGCATATTTAGCGAAACTGCCCCAGCCACAACCGATTTCAAACACCGTTTCGCCGGGCTGTAAATCCAGTTTGCAACAGATCAAGTCGAGCTTGGCGATTTGCGCATCATCGAGATTATCGGCCTCGGCCCAGTAGCCGCATGAGTAACTCATGGTCGGATCAAGCATCGCCTCAAAAATATCATTGCCGGTATCGTAGTGTTTTTCACCCACCTCGAATGCCCGCTGGCTGGTTTGCAGATTAAACAGATTTTGCCGGATGATTTCGCCCAAAAGCCGCAGTTTGACCCAGCCACCCAGTTGCTGTTCGGCTTCGGCCTTCAACAGCCGCACGAATAATTCGTCAAGGGCGAGGCTTTCCCACATGTTGTCCATATAGCTTTCGCCGAGGCCCAGTGAACCCTGAGTGAGAATGCGCCGGTAAAACCGGTCATCAAACACCTGAATGTCCCAGGGATTATCACCATTGAAACGGACGCCGGCTTTTGCGGCAATATCGCTGAGTACCGGCGGCGCGCCGGTGGTTTCGGTTTGGCGGTGATGCTGCTCGCCAAAATGAGAATGCCCTGACTGTGTGCGCTGACTCATAACGATAACCAAGCTCCCTTTTTGGTCATGGACTCACCATAGCGCATCTTTAATACGATTTGAATCGGAATTTTACTTATATTTCAAAGACTAGTTCGCCCGGCAGGCGCTGGGCATATTGATCTGAAGCGCCCCTCAACATGACCGGCAACATTACTGGTCGCGGGGCAGCCTCGTTTGATCACTCTTGTTCAGCAGGATAATTCGTTTTTTTTCAGCTAAGGTTAAGACTGGCATTGTAAGCTTGCTCTAAAATCAGGTTGATAGGCCTGTGGAGACTTACTGATGAAACTGAAAATCCTGAGCCGAATTGCCGGTAGCCTAATCATGCTGCTGACACTGTTTCCGGCCGTCGCTGACGATGTCAGTCACAAAGAAGCACGCTTGTTACGTGAGTCGGGCAAAATCATCCCGCTGGAACAAATCATTGATATCGCTAAATCTTTTAAAGCCGGTGAGGTCATTGATAGCGCACTTGAAGAGAATGATGGCCGTTATCAATACGAGGTCGAAATTCTCGACGCCAATGGCCGGGTCTGGGAAATGGAGTTTGATGCGGCCGGCGGTGAATTGCTGGATCTGGAACTGGATGACTGATTATGCGCCTGCTATTGGTTGAAGACGATCCACTGGCAGGCCCGGCCCTGCAACAGGCGCTGAGCCAGGCAGGTTATGCCGTGGATTTGGCGGTTGATGGCATTGATGCCGAAGCCCTAGGTGATATTGAGCCTTATGACATTGTTGTGCTCGACTTGGGGTTACCTGAGCGGCCCGGTCTGGAAGTGCTGAAAAACTGGCGCAGCCGTGGCAATCCGCTGCCGGTGGTGATTCTAACCGCGCGCGGTAGCTGGGAAGAAAAAGTCGCAGGCTTCAAAACCGGTGCCGATGACTATGTTGCCAAACCCTTTCAAACCGAAGAGTTACTGGCCCGCATCAATGCTGTACTAAAACGCAGTCATGGCAAACATAGCGGACCACTTACCGTTGCCGGCCTGCAATTGGATGAAGATGCCCAGAAAGTCACGCTGGCTGATGGCCAGGCACTGATGCTGACTGGCACCGAATTCAGGCTGCTGCGCTATTTTATGCTGCATCCCGGTCAGGTGGTTTCCAAAAGCCGTTTGACCGAACATGTTTACGAATATGACAGTGATAAAGACAGCAATGTGATGGAAGTCTATGTCAACCGGCTGCGGCAAAAAATCGGCGCGAATTATATCCGCACCCGCCGCGGCCAGGGCTACGTGTTCAGCGATTCATGACTTCATTAAAACGGCGTTTAACGCTGGGGCTGACCGTCACGCTGAGTATTTTGCTGATTTTGCAGTGGGCACTTATCAGTATCGCCATTGATCAATTAACCAAAGCCCAGCTCAGCGAACGTCTGCAAAGTGAATCAGAAAGCCTGCTGGGCCATTTAGAGATCGACGCGGCCGGTAATCTGTCACTTGATGGTCAGGTATTGAGCAGTTTGTATCAGCGGCCGTTTTCCGGTCGTTATTATGTGGTTTGCAGCGATCGGGAATGCCTGCAATCGCGCTCTTTGTGGGATGAACAGCTCACCGTTGACCAGATTGGCCAAGGTCAGCAACAACAAATGTATTTAGCCGGCCCGCAGGACGAAAAACTGTTTGTGGTGGTCAATGGTTATAGCAAACGCGGTCAAAATCTCACTATTATCATCGCTGAAGATATTCAGCCGCTGCGTGAAGATCGGCAGCGATTTCAGTGGTTGTTCACGCTGGTCTCGGCAATGGGCCTGCTGTTATTGCTGGCAGTGCAATGGCTGCTGGTTGGCAAAGCTTTAACACCACTTGCCGGTATTCGTCAGCAGTTGCTGCGTCTGAATCGTGGTGAAGCCCAGCAGATAAGTGACAAAGCGCCCGAAGAAATTCAGCCGATGATCGCCGCTTTAAATCAGTTATTAAGCACCATGACCCGTAAAACCCAGCGTTCGCGGGTGGCGCTCGGTAATCTTGCCCATGCTTTAAAAAACCGCCTGAGTTTACTCAACCAGACCGCCGATGAGCCGGCTTTAAATGACCATCCGGCATTACGCAGCCGCCTGAAAACCACCACCGCCGAATTACAAAACATCATTGAACGTGAACTGAAACGTGCCCGTCTGCTGGGCGCTCCCTTACCCGGCCAGCGCGTGGATCTTGAACAAACCATCGCCGAATTGAGCAGCACGCTGCAATTATTACATGCCGACAAATCATTGCTGATTGACTGGCAAATAGACCCCAAAGTGCAGTTTGCCGGTGATCGCGAGGACTTGCTGGAATTGCTCGGTAACCTGCTCGACAACGCGTGTAAATGGTGCCGGCGGCGTATTGAAATAAGCGTCAGCCAGTATGCTGAAGGTTGTCAGATCATCATTGAAGATGATGGTCCCGGCTGCGCTGATGCGGATCTGCAAAAACTCACCCGCCGCGGTTTTCGTGCTGATGAGTCAACGCCGGGCAGTGGTTTGGGGCTGGCTATCGTTTTTGATATTGTCGACAGCTACCATGGCGATTTGCAATTTGCGCATTCCACACATCTCGGTGGTCTGAGCGTCTGTGTTCAACTGCCGGGCCGGCCATAAAAAAACCCGCCAGCAGGCGGGTTTCATTTTCATCAGCGTTTTAAATCAGAACCAGTCCCAATCCCGGCTGATATCTCTGACCTCACCGGTTTCGGCATTGATTTTGACATCCCACTCTTTGCCGTCACGGCCAAGGATCTCAAACTCATAATCCCAGCCACCCAGAAATTCGCGGTTCTCTAAATCAGCATCATCAATAATGCCGGGCTTGGCTTCGAGAGCCTTTTTCTGGGCTTCTTCCAGTGACCTCAATCCCAGTTGCTCAGCTTGCCGTTGCATTTCAAAACTATCATCAGCAATAGCATGACCGCTCAACAGCATAAAAGTCATTACACTTGCAGACATTAATGTTTTCATTTTATTTACTCCATTTTAATCAGCTATTAAATTTTAGATAATTAAAATTAAATGAAGCTTAATAAAAAACGGCCCGCATCTGCGGGCCGCTGCTTTTTACACTCAGAAAACAATCAGTGATTAATCATCACGTTTTACATTAAGTACTTCACCTGTTTTGGCATCGATATAAATATCCCATTCCATGCCATCTTTATCGGCTACTTCAACTTCATACTGATAGCCCATACCGGTACCATCCAGATCAATGTCATCCACAAAGCCCGGTTTGGTTTGTGTGGCAACATTCTTGGCTTCATCAACACTGATAAGCTCAAATGTTTCCGCTTTTTGCTGCATTTCCAGCAAATCATCAGTATCGGCAAAAGCCGCTGAAACCATACCCAGTGAAACCAGACCAGCCAGTGTTAATTTATTAAATGTTTTCATATTAAGCTCCTTTCCTTTTTGATTAAGGTGAGCTCAGATTACAAAGTCAATATTAAACCAAGCTGAAAACATTAAATTTTTTTATTTACTGATTTTTAAACGCTGTTCGGCATGCTCAATGGCAAATTCATATAAATCCACCAAGTCGGTTTCACTGATATCTATCACCGCATCAATGCTATCCAGCGCTTTACGAAAATCGGCTTCATTCAAAGGCAGTGCCTGCGGATGCTGCGCCGGATTAAACGCCCGGTGATGCGGATGATGTTGCTGACGCCACGGATAACGCCGGCCGGGTAAGAGGTTATTGATGAGCAAAGCCAGTAACAGCAGCAAACCACAATTGGCCAGTACAATGCTGTAAACAAAAGCAAAGCCGCTTTGTGTTACAGCCTCGCCACCCAGCACTGCGATCATCGCAGTGGCCGCCGCCGGCGGATGCAGACAATGCAGCATGTGCATGGCAAACACGGCTAACCCTACGGCTAAGGCTGTTGCCCAGAGTGGTGACGGCAAAAGCTGGGCACAAATAACCGCGATCACCGCTGCGATTAAATGGCCACCCACTAATGGCCAGGGCTGGGCCATCGGACTATGCGGTACGGCAAACAGTAAAAAAGTTGATGCGCCCATCGAAGCCAACACCAACAAGCTGGTGGCCGCCGACACACTCAGCCAGTTGAGCAGACTGATTAAGCCGGCAATGGCTAAAAAAGCACCGCTGGCTGCCGCACATTTTTCAGATAACGAGGCATGATTTGCCACAAAACGCTGTCGCCAGCGCTGCCAAATTGATAACTGCGTCATTGCAATTGTTTCTTTTTATTTATGAGTCACCGCCATTGGTGACTTGGTCAAACGTACGTACTAAGCTCACATATTCAGATGCGCCGTGCTACTGGCAATGACCAGCAAACCAGCAATCGGCCTTAAATTAATGGTCAATTCATCACCGCCCGCTGATAGGATGTCTGGCACAACAGACTTGTTTACAAGTAAGCTAATGGCACCTTTCCGTGCTTCACTGGTCAATATGTCCAGAATGCTGACCGCTTGGCTGCGTGAGGGTTTGAATCACGGCGCAGCGTCAGGCTTTTTTTCTGCAGATTTTGCAGTAACACAAGCAGTTTTTTACGCTTGTAGAACGGGTAAAGAGGCCCGAATTTGCGCATACCGCTGTAGCATTGCGCCTTAAATCCTCAAAACGGGTATCGAAAATACTGTCAAGAAGCGGTATCTTAAGTACCGGTTTAACCGGAGTCAATTTATGCAACTCACAACGCATACCGATTATGCCCTCAGACTGCTGATTTACCTTGCTGTGAAGCAGGGCAGCAAAGCCACTATTCAAGATGCGGCGTTACGCTTTGATATTTCTGCCAACCACCTGGCAAAAGTCGCGCAAACGCTGGTCCAACATAATTACATCATCAGCCACCGTGGCCGTGGTGGTGGTCTGCAATTAGGTCAGCCCACCGACGACATTCGGATCGGAGCACTGGTGCGGCAAACCGAAAACCTGCAATTACTGCCTTGTTTTGGCGACCACAGTGCCTGTCCGATTGATTCCGCTTGCAGCTTAAAAGGCGCACTTGCCAAAGCGCAGCAGGCATTTTTAAATGTGCTTGATGAATACACACTGGCCGATCTGGTGAAAAACAAAGCACAACTCCAAGGCCTGCTCAGCGTTGCCTGAACCACGTGACTGGGCTATCTGGCGGCAGGCGCAGCGCCGGCAATTGATTGCGAAACGTCAGACGCTGTCCGGCGCACAAAGACTGGATGCAGAGCAGCAAATACAACAACGCTTACTGTCACTGCTAACCGCCATGCCAGTGGGGGTTGTCAGTTTTTATATGCCGATCCATGGTGAAATCAACTGCCAGCCAGTCATTGAAAACCTGCTCGGCAGCGGCTGGCGCGCTGCTTTACCAAAGATTATTGCCAAAAATACCGCCTTGCAATTTCGCCAATGGACAACCGACAGTGAGATGCAGCCAGAGATCTGGCAGATCCCGGTACCGCAAAATACTGCTGAATTAATTCCCGATGTGCTGCTGATCCCACTGGTTGGTTTTGATACCAACTTACATCGTCTTGGTAATGGCGGTGGCTTTTATGATCGCAGTCTTGCCGCTATTCAACCGAAACCGCTGGCTATCGGCATCGGTCTGGAATCGCTAAAACTTGCCGATATTGGGCCGCAGCCACACGATATTGCGATGGATATTGTTGTCACTGAACAGGCCATTTACCAACAGTCGGCACAGCCTTAGCAAAGATTGTAGTATTTACTGACAGGCCACGTTAGGCTTTGGCTAGCAGGGTGAATAACGTTCAGCGTGTCATACAGGATGAAATAAATGCATCGGATTGTCGGCCAACTGCGTCAGCGGCGAATTTTCGCGTTGCTCAGCTATGGCCTGCTGATTGCGGTGTTAGCCACAGACAGTCTGACACCGCTTGGTTTTGTGCACGGCATTTTATACGGGCCGATCATTCTTTTTACAGCACTCGGTGATCGGCCGCGACAACTAAACATTGTGCTGGCACTGAGCCTACTATTTGTCTGGGTGGGCTTATGGCTGTCACCCTACAACGATGCTGATTTGCTGCCCGTTTATGCATATGCCAACCGCTTGTTATCGTCTGTGGCGCTGCTGGCGATTTATGGCCTTTGCCGGCTGGGTATGGCTTATCAGAAAGTCCAGCAGCAACAACGTGAACAACTGCAAATGTCGGCGCAGCTGGCGAGGCTTGGCAGCTGGCGGCTCGGCCACAATGGCCAGCTGATATTGTCGGCCGAAGCCAGACAGATTCTGGGCATCGATCAGGCAGAATTGCCCCTCAATCGCTTTGCCCAATTACTGGTTGATACGGATGGTGAGCATTTTTTAAGTCATTTACAAGCCGATAAACTGCCACTGGATGTTGAATACCGGCGGCTGCAAAATAACGGCGAACTACGCTGGCTGCGTTTGGTGGCTTATCAGGATAATCAGCAACCACCACAAATTGTCGGTGTGTTACAGGATATTCACTCTAGTCGCATTGTCGAGGCCAAAATCGCCGAAGAAGAGCGCCGTTTTCGTTATATGGGCGACAGTATGCAGCTGTTTACCTGGACGGCACTACCTGACGGCAACCTCGATTATGTTTCGCGCTATACCGTTGATTTTTTTGGTGCCAGCGAAAGTTATATCACCGAAAACTGGCTGAGTTTTCTGCACCCTGATGATCAACAACCCACCCTGAACCGCTGGGTACAATCGCTGAAAACCGGAGAGCCGTATGTCGTAGAGTTTCGGCTGCGCCGTCATGACGGTGAATATTTCTGGTATCTGACCCGCGCCACTGCCGCCCGTGACGAACAGGGCAAAATATTTAAATGGTATGGCTCTGGCATTGATATCAGTGAAAGCAAATTATTGCAGCAGCACAGTGAACGCCTGTCACAGCAATTACAAAATACCCTCGCCAGTATCACCGATGCGTTTTTCAGTCTCGATAAAAACTTATGTTTTAGCTATGCCAATGAACAGGCGGCCAATTTGCTGGATCGGCCGCGCTCGGCTTTGCTGAATAATTTGTCAGTTAGCGACACGATTATCGATGCTGATGGCAGTTTCAGCCGGCAACTGGAACGGGCCATGTTGTCGCAGAAAATGATCGCTTTTGATTTCTGGTTAGCCAGCCGTGAATTATGGCTGGATGTACGTATTTATCCGGCCGCTGAAGGCCTGACTATCTATCTGCGTGATATCACCCGGCTGCGCCGTGAACAGCAGGAACTAAAGTTACTGCGCAGCGCCGTTTCCCAGCTCAATGATATTGTCATTATTACCGAGGCCAGCCCGCTCACTGAACCGGGACCACAAATTGTCTTTGTTAACAGTGCTTTTGAACGCATTACCGGCTATAGCCGGATTGAAGCGATTGGCCGTTCACCGCGCTTTTTACAAGGACCGAAAACCCAGCGTCGTGAGCTGGATCGTATCCGCAGCGCCCTGCTCAGCCAGCAACCGGTGCGCGCCCAATTGACCAATTACCACAAAGACGGCAGTGAAGTAGAAATTGAGCTGAACATCGTCCCCATCGGCATGGAAAGCGGCCGGGTTACCCATTTAGTCTCCATTCAGCGTGATGTCACCGCCGAAAAAACCCTGCAAAAACAATTACAACTGGCGCAGCGCATGGAAGCTATCGGCCAGTTGACCGGCGGTATTGCCCATGACTTTAACAATATGCTGACCGTCATCACCGGCAATAACGATATTTTGCAAGACGCCCTCCAGGAGCAGCCGAAACTACTGTCTTTCTCCAAGCTGATTGGCAATGCGGCAGAGCGCGGCGCCGGCCTGACCCGCAATTTACTGGCGTTTGCCCGGCGCCAACCCCTGTCGCCAGCCCATGTCGATATCAATCAGCTGATTATGCAGTTGGAAGAGTTACTGCGCAGCTCACTGGGACAGAAACATCAGCTACAGTTAACACTGGCGGAGGACTTGTGGCAGGTGACGATCGATCCGGTGCAACTGGAAAGCAGCCTGCTCAATCTGACTATTAATGCCCGTGATGCAATGGCCGCCGCCGGTGAGCTGCAAATTAGCACACAAAATCTCGTTGGCCACCACTTGGAACATGATGCCGAACTCCGCCACGGTGACTGGGTAGAAATCAGCGTTTGTGATACCGGCAACGGTATTGCTGCAGATATGCTGGACAAAATTTTTGAACCGTTCTTTACTACCAAAGCAAGTGGTAAAGGCAGCGGGTTGGGCCTCAGTATGGTGTTTGGCTTTATCAAACAATCAGGTGGTCATATCCGGGTCATTTCTGCGCCGGATGAAGGCACCTATTTTAATTTATATTTGCCGAAGATCGCACCGCCAGATACCGAAACCACTCAAACAGCGGTGTCGCCGCCAGCAGCTCAGCAGCCAGCAGTGACAAAATCAGCACAACAGACCATTCTGGTTGTTGAAGATAATGACTTAGTGCGTCAGTATGCCACCAGTCAGCTGCGCGATGCCGGCTATCAAATTCTGGAAGCGGCCGATGCCAGTCAGGCACTCGACTGGCTGCAATCGGCACAGCCTATTGACCTGCTGTTTACCGATGTCCTGATGCCGGACAGTTTATCAGGCAGTGAACTGGCCGCCAGAGCCGCCAAAATCCGGCCAGCGTTACCGGTATTATTTACCTCGGGTTATACCGAAGACATACTCAATGATTTGAGTGAGGAAAAACGTCAGCAATGCCTGCTTCACAAGCCATATCACCGCGCAGCGCTGCTGCAACGCATTGCCCGGGCTTTAAATGCTGATAAGGAATAATGCTACCCATGGCTGAACTGAAATTACTGGTTTTGGATGACGATGAACTGACCGGCCAGACATTAAAAAATGTCGCTGAATTTGCCGGTATGTCAGTGCTGGTCACCCACAATGCAGCTGATTTTTTTGCCGAACTGGAGAACTGGGCCCCCACCCATATCGCACTGGATCTGGTGATGCCGGAAATGGATGGGGTCGAAGTGCTGGCTGAATTGAGCGCCCGTAATGTTGATGCCAATATCATGATCACCAGCGGCGTCGGCCAGCAGGTTTTGCAGGCTGCCGCCCGTTCTGCCGCGGCGCATGGTCTGAATATTATCGGCATTTTGCCCAAGCCGTTTAATCCACGCAGTTTTCGTGAACTGATTGATCATGTTCCGCAACAAGGCCACGAGTTAATTGATGCTAGTGGTCAGCTGACTCAGACTGCTGTCAGTGTGGCTGATTTACAAAAAGCCATTGATGACAAAGCGCTGACAGTGATGTTTCAGCCAAAAGTCGAATGTCAGAGCGGTGCACTGGTGGGCTTTGAGGTGCTGGCCCGCTGGCAACACCCACAACTGGGCAATATCCCGCCCGATCAATTTATTGCTATTGCCGAACAAAACCAGCTGATTGATGATCTTACGGCTGTGGTTTTTGGCAAAGCGCTGTCCTGGTTCAGAGATTTTTGTCATGAGCATGGCGCCACCACCAACACCGCTAATGGCCGACGGTTGTTGTGCTCTATTAATATTTCAGCGCTATCGCTGAAAAACCTGCAACTGTTTAATACGCTGGACCGGCTGTGCCAGCAACACCAGATCCCAGCCGAACAAATCATGCTGGAGCTGACTGAAACCGGCGCCATGGACGACCCCATCGCCTCGCTGGACATTCTGACGCGGTTAAGAATGAAAGGTTTTCAGCTGTCTATAGATGATTTTGGCACCGGTTTTTCATCTATGCTGCAACTGGTGCGTATGCCGTTTTCTGAGGTCAAGGTCGATAAATCTTTTGTCATGACCGCGCAGCATTCCCGCGAATCACGGCTGGTCATCAAAGCGATCATTGATCTGGCACACAGCCTCGGCATGCTGGTAATCGCTGAAGGTATTGAAGACGAATCGACTTTGCAGTTTTTAAAACAACTTGGCTGTGATAAAGCACAGGGTTATTTCATCAGCCGGCCGCTGCATCAGGATCAAATCGCCGACTGGCTGCAGGCACGGAGCTTGCTGATTGAACAGCAACGGGTACAAAAGCTGCATTCGCTGAATATTCTCGATACCCCGGCAGAGCATCGGTTTGACCGTATTACCCGGCTGGCAAAGCGCTTGTTTAAAGTGCCCATCAGTCTGGTGACCTTTATCGACGAAGACCGCCAATGGTTTAAATCCAAAGTTGGTGTCGACTTTTGTGAAACGCCGCGTGATGACGCGTTTTGTAATCTGACTATTCAGCATGAAGAGCCGGTGGTGGTGCTTGATGCCACTCAAGACCCGCTGTTCAGAGACAATCCGCTGGTCACCGGCATGCCTTTTATCCGCTTTTATGCCGGCTATCCTTTAAAAGCGCCCAGCGGTGAAAAACTTGGCAGTTTGTGCATTATCGATGATAAATCACGCTTTTTCTCGGAAAATGACCACCAACTGCTGCGCGAACTGGGCATGATGGTTGAAGAAGAAATCGCTGCCAATTTATTGCTTTGCGAAGATCATTTAACCGGGCTTTTAAATCGCCTTGGTTTTGAGCGGCGCGCCCAGCATATGTTAGATCTCTGCCAAATGCAGCAACTGACCGCCGCGCTGATTTATTTTGATCTGGATAATTTCAAACGTATTAATGACAGCGAAGGCCACAAAGCCGGCGATGAAGCGCTGCAGCAATTTGGCAAACTATTACAGGATACTTTCCGCGAATCCGATTTGTTGGGTCGCGTGGGCGGTGATGAATTTGTCGCACTCATTATGAATCAAGATGGTGGTGATAACGAGCAGGTAATGCATCGTCTGGAGGTCGCCATAGCCGCCTATAACAGCCATGTTAACGAAACCCAGCGCCTGCAATTCAGTTTTGGTATTGCCACCACTACCGATAAAAACGACTACACCCTGCAACAGCTCTATAACAAAGCCGACCAAGCGATGTATCACCATAAGCGTCAGCCAATAAGCTGAGCTTTTACCGTTGTTATCGACGCGATTAAAGTGCGTTTTTAGACTTTCATGTTATGAATTATGATTACGATTTACTGATTATCGGTGCCGGTTCCGGCGGTGTGCGAACGGCACGGCGGGCGGCAGCGTATGGTGCCAAAGTCGCTATTTGTGAACAAAATGCCCTGGGCGGCACGTGTGTTAATGCCGGCTGTATTCCCAAAAAACTACTGGTCTATGCCGCCGAATTTGCCGACCATTTTGCTGACGCTGAGGCCTATGGCTGGCAGTTGCCAGCACCGCTGTTTCACTGGCAAACCTTGCGTGACAATGTGCAAACCGAAATCCGCCGAATCAACAAGGCGTATCAGGATCTGCTTGATAATGCCGGCATTAGCGTGCTGCATGGTCAAGCCCAAATTACCGCCGCGCACCAGCTAGAAATCGACGGGCAAACCGTCACAGCCCGCTTTATGGTGATTGCGACCGGCGCCAAAGCGCTGATGCCGCCTATACCCGGGATTGAGCATGGCCTGAGCTCTGATGCCATGTTTCAGTTGACGGATCTGCCGAAACGGCTGGCGATTATTGGCGGTGGTTATATCGCCAGCGAATTTGCCGGCGTGTTTGCAAGACTCGGTGTGGCGATCTCCGTTATCGCCAAAAGCCCGCGACTGCTGATGGGCTTTGATGCAGATTGTGCTGATTTTTGTGGCCGGCAAATGCAAAACAATGGCATCCGCCTGCATTTAGATGCACAAGCCACGGCGATACAAAAACAGGCAGATGGCAGCTATGCGGTGCAAATTGGTGAGACACAGCAGGTATTTGCCGACCGGGTTTTAGTCGCTGCCGGTCGCAAAGCCAATACCACTGGTCTGGGCCTCGAAGCACTGAACCTTGAACTAAATGAACAGGGCTTCATCAAAACAGATCATCGGTTTGCCACCAATATTGACGGTATTTTTGCGCTCGGTGATGTCACTGGCGGCTTGCAGCTAACACCAGTTGCCATTGCCCAGGGTGAAGCACTGGCCAGCCATTTATTTAACGACCAACCGGTTGATCTGAATCTGGATCTGGCGCCTACCACAGTATTTGCCAACCCACCGGTCGCCAAAGTTGGTCTGACTGAGCAGCAAGCGCGTGATAAGGGGCTGAATATCGCCGTTTTCAGTAAAACGTTTAAAAGTTTAAAAGCACAGTTAACCGGCAAAACCGCCACGAATTATCTGAAACTGCTTGTGGATAACGATAGCGACCAGATTGTTGGCGCACATATGACAGGTCAAGACGCCGCTGAAATCATGCAAGGCATCGCCATTGCCATCCAAGCCGGTGCGACTAAAGCCGATGTTGACCGCACCATCGGTATTCATCCAACGGCGGCTGAAGAGTTTGTCAGCCTGCGACAAGCGGATTCAGCAAAATCCTGAGGTGAATCAGGCAAAGCGCTGATTTGCCAAAATTTGTGTTTCGATATTATGTACCTCAAGTCAGCAATTGCTGGCCTTTAAATCAAAGGAGTATTTGCTATGTGGACTAAACCAGAATATTCAGATATGCGTTTTGGCTTCGAAGTAACCATGTACATCTGCAACCGTTAATCAGCAGATAACGCATCAAAAGAACCCGGCTCCGGCCGGGTTTTTTATTGCCTGAATGTTGCAACTCAGCCGCCTGTCACCAGTCTCAAAAGCATTTTCAGAGATAAATCATGGCCCGAATTGCAATTATAGGTGCCGGTATGGCCGGCTTGAGCCTGGCACATCTGCTACGTGATGAACATGACGTTGTGGTCTTTGAGCGTGCCGACAAACCAGGCGGGCGTATGGCCAGCCGCACGGCTGGTGAGTATGTTTTTGATCATGGCGCCCAGTTTTTTACAGTCAAATCACCGGCTTTTCGACAGTTTCTGACACCTTACCTGCAAAGCGGTGTGTTAGCCCGCTGGGATGCTGCTTTTGCAGAATTTGAGTCCACTGTCATCACTGACCGCCGCCAGTGGGATGACGCGTTTGCTCATTATGTAGGCAAACCCGATATGAATGCTTTACCGCGCGCCATGGCGGTACCCTTGAATATTGTCTTTAATTGCCAGGTGGACACCATTCAGCGTGCCGGCAAACGTTGGCAACTGTTCGAGGGGAGCCGCGCGCTCGGGGAGTTTGACTGGCTGATCAGCAGCCTGCCGGCTAAACAGTCAGCCGCATTATTGGCTGCTCATACAGATATTTTGTCAAACCTGCCTGAGCCGCTGATGCGGCCTTGTTATGCGCTGATGCTGGGGTTTGCCAAACCGCAAAATCTCGACTGGCAAGCCGCCCATGTAAAACACGCTGATATCAGCTGGATGTCGGTTAATAGCAGCAAACCCGGACGTGCTGCACCGTTTAGCATGCTGGTGCTGGCAACCAATGCCTGGACGCAGCAAAACTTTGAATTGGATTTAACGGCAGCGGCAGATCATTTGCTCTCTGAGGTGGTGCGTATCGCCGGTATTAACCAACAAGATCTACGGCATCAGAAAATCAAGCGATGGACCTATGTCAATTTGCCCAAACAAACCAACGGCAAAGCTTATCTGGATCAACAACAGCAACTGGCGGCCTGCGGAGACTGGTGTATTAAAGGCCGGGTTGAAGCGGCATTCAACAGCGCTTACTGGCTGGCAGAACAACTCAAAAAATGACTTTAACGCCGGTGCTGATCAATAAACTCAAGCATCGGCTGTAATATCGCACCGTCACCACGTAGTGGTTTGGCCAGTTTCGCGACCATCGCCACATGCCCGTAATCGGGGAATTTCTTTAATGTTACCTCACCACCGGCGGCGATTATTTTATCGGCCAGACGAAAACTGTTGCGCGGCCAGACTGTTAAATCACGCTCACCGACCATCAGCAACATGGGCGGATTATCACCTTGTACAAAATTGATGGGCTGAGATTGCCAACGCAAATCTTCTGGTCCGAAAATCGTTTTTAACGTGTCACTTTTTAACGGCAAAAAATCATACGGGCCGGCAAGACCAATCATGCCTATAACATCGTCAGGAGTAAGTGCATACTTCTTTAAATATTCATCATTCAACACCAGCATGCTGGCGATATGGGCACCGGCTGAGTGGCCGGCAATAAATAGCTGATCCGGATCAGCACCAAAACTATCAATATTGGCTTTGGTCCAGGCAACAGCCGCCGCCGCATCCTCAATAAAATCCGGAAACACTACCTCAGGATAAACGCGGTAATCGGCAATCACCACGGTCAGGCCATGACTACTCAGTGCTTCGCCAACAAATTTGTAATCCTTTTTATCACCACCTTCCCAGCCACCGCCGTAAAAAAACACCACCACCGGATTTTTGCCGGCACGGCGTTGTGTTGGCTGGTAAATATCAAGTCGCTGACGTGCCAACTCACCGTAGGCAATATCCCGCTGCACCGTGAAACCATGGCTGGGCACCATGGCATTGAGTAAATTGACCGGCGAACAGGCTGTCAGCAGCATCGCTGATAAACCACCGAAAATTGACTTTAACACTTAATAAATTCCTGATTAATGCGGACTGATTGCCAGACTGCCGGCGCTGACTTTCAGTTCCGGCCGCAACTTATTTGTCAAACTGATGTAAGCGGTCACACACTTTTATGGCGTCACTCAGATTACGCTTTGCCACAGCAACTCGTTTATCTTCAATCATGGCAATCATGGCCACTACGCCGATAATACTGGCGACAATGCCGGCAAAACCACCCGATAACCAGGCGATAAACATAGCCAGACTAATGAGCAGAAAAACCTGCACCACCATCCACTGCGAGGCCAGCCGTTCTTTCAGACAGGTCTGTCGTTTCAATTGCCATAAGTGCTGTAGCGTTTTCAACTGCGCCGGCGTCAGCACTGCCAAATTGGCGTAATAGTCAATGCCGATAATCTCGTCATTATGGTTACGCGACGATAAATCAATGTTTTCGGCCATCGCTTGCAAGGCGCTGAAAGTATCTTCATCACGTTCAATCATACCGCCCCCCGTTTATCCATTCCGCTGATAAAACATGCTTTCACGGGAATTTCACAAGCAGGCTCCGACCATCGGAATGATGTTTAAATTCAGGCAGGTCTGCTTAATGTTTTTCTCGCGCTTTTTATCGCTGTTTCAGGGATCGGCGTTGATCCTGTTGCTCTGCATCACTGGCTCAAGCCACGCTTATCAGCCTACCATGGCTTTTGTTGAAAATCTGGCCATTGATTTTAAATTTGATGATGCCGGCCGTTTTCATAATGGTGTGGCGGCGATCATGATTGCCGAGCGAGGCATGGTGCAGATGGGCCTCGTCAATCAAAAAGGTGAAATGCTGTTTCAGGCCGAAGAAATCGCTGATTTCAATGGTGACGTCGCCCCTTTCCGGCAGAATAACCAGTGGGGACTAGTTAACCTCAACGGTGACATTGTGTTGCAACCCAAATATGCGCGAATGCAACCGTTTGCCGATGATCGGGCAGCTGTGTTGAAAGACGGTTTGTGGAGTTATATAAATCCTCAGGGCCAGGAAATCATTGCCCGGCAATTTGAACAGGCGGCGATTTTTTCTGAATCACTGGCTGCTGTGCAGAATCATGATGGCTTGTGGGGCTTTATTGGCCAGGAAGGCCAATGGCAAATCCCGGCGCAATTTAATGACACGCTGGCTTTCAGTGAAGGACTGGCGGCCGTCCGAAAAGGCGAACAATGGGGGTATGTCGATGCTGATGGCAGGATTAAAATCAGCCCACAATTTGCCCAGGCACGGGTATTTAAGAATGGTTATGCAGCCGTCAGTAATGGCCAAAAATGGGGGGTTATCAAACCCGATGGCAATTGGCTGGTCGAGCCCGCTTATGATGCGGTAAAAAGCTTTAATGAAGGTTTTGCTGCGGTGCGTCAGGGGGATCGTTACCACTACATTGATGCTAACGGTCAGCCTCTTGGTGATAAAAGCTTTGATGATGCCTGGTCATTTAGTGAAGGACTGGCGAGGGTCGAACAAGATGGCAAAGTCGGTTATCTGAATACCGATGGTGACTGGGCCATCGAACCGGCTTTCAGCTGGGCTTTGTCATTTACTAATGGTCTGGCACCGGCCACTGTCGATTTCTGGGAGTATGGTTATATTAACCAACAGGGTGACATGGTGATCAAAGCACAATTTGAACATGCCAAAGCCTTCAGTGAAGGTGTCGCAGCGGTGAAATTACATGGTAAATGGGGTTATATCCGTCAGCCGGATTGATCGGTTTCGGCTTCCGCTTCATCCAGCCAGCGGTATAAAGTTCGCCGGCCAATCCCCAGCAACGCTGCAGCGCGGCGTTTATTGCCACCGACTTCATCAAGAATTTTTCGCACATAACGTTTTTGCAGCTGATCCAACGTCGGCAATACCGGTCCGGCAAGCAATGCCGCATCAATATCAGCCATTTCCGTGGTCTGTGATCCAAGGTTTTCGCTATTGTGCTGCGTTAGACGGGCCGGCAAGTGACTGACCTGAATCCAGTCTTCACTGCAAAAAGCCACCGCTCGCTCAACAACATTTTGCAATTCCCGGACATTGCCGGGAAACGGGTATGTGCGCAGCAAAACCAACACCGCTTCACTGAAACCTTTAATGTTTTTGCCCTGCGACATGGCGAGCTTTTGCAAAAATTGCTGTGCCAGCAGCTCACTGTCATCCTCACGACTACGCAGTGGCGGCACTGATAAAGCAAAGGTTTCCAGGCGGTAAAATAAATCTTCGCGAAAGCTGCCTTCATCGACTTTTTGTCTTAAATCACGATGAGTGGCTGCAAAAATCCGTACATCTACCTGCTCCTCCGTATCCTGACCAACCGGGCGAATGGAACCATCTTGCAGCGCCCGAAGTAATTTGGCCTGCAGCGCCATCGGCATTTCGCCGATTTCATCGAGTAATAAACTGCCACCATTAGCTTGTTGCAATAAACCTTTGCGGGCTTTATTGGCACCGGTAAATGCACCGGCGGCATGGCCGAAAAATTCACTTTCCAGCAGTTCCTGTGGAATACCGGCGCAGTTAACTGCTAAAAACGGACCGGCGGCACGTTCACTTTCGTTATGCAGCGCTTTGGCAACCAGTTCTTTGCCGGTACCACTCTCACCATTGATCAAAACCGGTCCCTGAGCACGGGCAATCACTTTAATTTGTTCAAATAAACTGCGCATGGCTGTGCTGCGGCCAAACATACCGTGAAAGCCTGTTTGCTGACTGAGTTTACGAAACTGGAATAACTCGTCTTTTAACGCCCGGTTGGCGACCACCCGCTCGACCGCCAGCAGAAAATGATCCAAATCCAGCGGTTTAGTCAGAAAATCATCGGCACCGGCCTGCAGAGCCTCAACAGCCTGCCGGACACTGCCAAATGCGGTAATGACAATCAATCCTGGTCGCTGCGCTTCCGGCCAGTCAGCCACCACCTGTTCCACCAGTGACATACCGTTGCCATCGGACAGCCGTAAATCCGTGACTATCAAAGCCGGATGCTCATCTTTAAGCCAGTCAAGGGCGGTTGCCAGTTTATGATGTAAGGATAACTGCCAGTTTTGCGCCGCCAGTTCATCGCAAATCAATCGGCTCAGCGCCTCATCATCTTCCAGTAATAAGACTTGTTTATTGCTCATGATGGTCTGGCTCATCCTGCTTATCGGTTAGTTTGAAACGCAGCCGGAAACAGGTACCACCCAGCTTGCTGTCAATCAGTGCAATGCTGGCCTGATGCTCACGCAATACCCGCTGCACAATCGCTAAACCGAGCCCGCTGCCCTGACCGGGTGTTTTACTGGTGACAAAAGGTTCGAAAATCTGTGCTCGCAGGTTTTCGGGAATACCCGGTCCGGCGTCATCAATCATAATTTCCAGTTGTTGATTGGCCACTTGCCAGTAAACCTCAACCGGCCCCGCCGGACAGGCCTGGCAGGCATTTCTTAATAAATTGACCAGTGCCTGCTCAAGGCTCAGCGAATCACCATAAATAGTCAGCTGCGGCCCGCCCAGCACCTGAATCATACTGCTGTCCTGATCCAGCAATGCCACGGCACGGCCAATCAGCGGCGCGACTGCCAGCGGTCGTTTGGCAGCCCTTGATGCACGGCCAAAACTCAGCAGTTGCTGAATAATGGATGTCATTCGCGCCGCCTGATTTTTAATTTCCAGCAGTTCCTGTTGATCTGCAGCCGCCGGTAAACGTCTCAATAAGCGGCTGGCACGGCCATCCACCACACTCAGTGGCGCTCCCAACTCATGGGCAACACCCGCCGATAATTGACCTAAAGCCGCCAGAGTTTCATTCTGGCGCAACTTTTCGGCCATCATTTCCCGGGCTTCACGCTGTGTCAGTTCACGCGCATTGGCAGCATCGATGGCATCCAGCATGCCGTTGAGCCCGCTGGCAAGCTGATTAATTTCCAACGGCCCATGGATATTTGCGCGATGTTTCTGCTGGCCTTCACTGACGCGGCGCATGCTGCCCAGCAAATGCTGCATTGGCCGGCCAATCGCCCGCTGATGGGCAAAAGCCAGTATTCCCAGTATTAATATGGATACCAACGCAAAACCGCCCCATGCCCAGTAATGCAACTGGGCCAGCTCTTTTTCAATATCACTGCGACGCCGGGTCACTTGCAATAAACCGTCCGGCTGACCAGCCGCATCAAAAATCGGCATAAAAAACGAATACACATTACGGCCACGGATCCGCTCGTATTGCGCAAATTCGCCCTCAACGATCTGCTCCAACGCTTCGGTGGCCTGCTCCCGAGTCGGATTCACCGCACCGAAGCTGCTCAGCCGCCGGCCGTTTTTATCAAAAACATAGGCGCCGTAAACTTCTGTGATGCCAAAAACGGATGCCATGCTGTTTTGTAATTGCTCTAGATCGCGGCGCTCCAGCGCCTGGGCAATGGGCAAATGAATGGTTCTGGCGACCAGTTGCAAATCACGCTGCATGCGCGACTCGATAAACTGGCCGACCAGATTCAGCCCTACCGCCAGCATCACTGCCAGCAGTAATAAGACCGGTACGGCCACTTGTAATAGCAATACCAATCGCAGGCTGCTAAATACTGCAGGAAAGCGCATATCACCTCTGTCTTTTTGGCACATGCGTCAAAATGACACAAATTCTGGTATTTTTCAAATGGTGGATGTACATTTTCCGCATTAGCAAAAAGCCAGAATAGTCATTATTATCAGTTATTTATAATCGTCTCAACCCGTCTGGCACGCTTCTCGCTATAACACTAGGGCGTTTAACCCTAATGAGGAGAAAAAACGATGAAAACCAAATTCACATCTGCAATGGCATTGTTAATGGCCATGGGCTTAAGCACCGCAGCTTACGCTGGTGACAGTTATGAAAGAGCGGCACCGGATAAAGGCCCGGCACCACAAGCACAGGATGTCCCTACTGATTTCAGCGACAATGAGCTGAAAAAGTTTGCTTCCGTTCAGGAAGATCTGGAAGGTATTCGCAATGAATACTCAGGCAAACTGGAAAATACTGAAGATCCGGACCAGGCGGCAGAACTACAACAGGAAGCCAGTCAGAAAATGGTTCAGGTGGTTCAGGATGCCGGTATGGATGTTGAAACCTACAGTAACATCGCGCTGGCATTACAAAGTGATGCTGAATTGCGTGACAAAGTTCAGTCGATGATGAACTAAGAAACGATCCGTTTCATGAGCACTTTAAAGCCGGGTAATGCCCGGCTTTTTTTATGCGTCATTTCCCACTAAAGCGCTTCGCAATTATCTTTTGCGGGTCGCTCACTGTTAGGCTGTTCTGAATCTGTCTGACATTTTTCTTCAGATGAAACACTACGGGAATCATAATAGCGGTCATTGTTCATCACGCTGTAAGCAGCGCAGCCGGAAAATATGCTGAAGACCAGTGCAGAGAGTAGAATTTTTAACAGGCGCATTAACTGAATGCCTTATGAGATATGCTTTGTTAAACGTATCACTAACGTCGCAGCAAAGAAATCACTATTTTCGGAACACCGCGGCATCTGTTTTGCCGAAAATAACTACGGCGAGGGAAATACCATGCATAAGTTACTTCTGGGCATCGCTTTTTTGTTGTTGGGCGCTTGTAGCAGTGCACCGCAGGGCATCACTGCCGTCAGCAATTTTGATGTTAATCGTTATACCGGCAAATGGTATGAAATCGCCCGGCTGGATCATCGTTTTGAGCGTGGCTTAACTGAGGTCTCGGCAGAGTACCGGTTGCGCGAAGATGGTGGCATTGACGTGATAAATCGTGGTTTTGATGCCCAAAAAAATCAGTGGCAAACGGCTGACGGTAAAGCCTACTTCGTTAAAGACAGTACCACCGGCCATTTGAAAGTGTCGTTTTTCGGACCTTTTTATGGCGCTTATGTGATTTTTGGTCTCGACGACGATTATCAGGTCAGTTATGTTTCTGGCCCGGATCGCGATTATTTATGGTTGCTGGCCCGTCAGCCACAAATCAGTAATGCCCAAAAACAGGCTTTTGTCGCGAAAGCGAAAGCCAACGGTTTTGATACCGACGCTTTGATCTGGCTGGATAGCGCACCGCAATAAATCAGCGAGATAATGCGTGATTTCTAGCTGCTTGCCGATCAATCGCCACAAATGCCAACAAATTCGCAGCCGTTCCCAACACTAAGCCATCAACATTTAATGGCCCGCCCAGCAAGGTGTTCCAGATAATCGCGACACTGATCCCTGCTATTGCACCTGCTACAAAACGCCTTTGACTGACATAAAAACCCAGCACGGCCATACATAACGGTACTAACACCGTCGGTGCCCAGAAGTTATAGGCGTAAATCAGGATGTCGATAACACTGTCTATTGATAATGCAAAAATAACCGACAAAATCCCCACCAGCAATGTCACCCCCTGCGCCAGCCTTAATTCCGCTTTGGCTGATAATGGCGTTGCTCTTAACGGCGCCACAATATCATTGCTAAAGGCGATTGATGCCGAGTTCAGAAACGAGTCCGCTGAAGACATAATAATCGACACAATCGCCGCCGCAACAATACCCTGCAATATTGGTGGCACCGCTTCCTGAATCACATAAGGCATGGATAAGTTAGCATCCAGCCCCGGCTGCATCGCCAGCGCCACCAGTCCAATCAAACCGGTGACGGCAAAAAATGGTATTGAAAACAAACCACTGAGTAACGAGCCACGCGCCACATCTTTACTGGATTTACCAATCAGCAAACGCTGTAAATACGGCGGCACCAGCGTCTCGCCAAGCATAAACGTCAAAAATAGAGATAACAGCGCCAGAATCGCCAACGGCTCAGTCGGCAGACGCAAATGGCTGGCTGGAACCTGTTGCGTTAGCGCCTGCCAGCCACCGACATATTGCAGCCCGAAATAGAGTGTCATCGGAATACCCACCGCCAGTACAATAAATTGCATGACGTCGGTCCAGACAACCGCACGCATCCCGCCAATCGTCGAATAGGCAATAACAATACCGCAGCCGATTAAAATGCCCCAGACTTTATCAACCCCTAAAAACAGGTTAAACACATAGCCCATGGCACCGACCTGTGCACCCAGAATGCCGGCACACAAGGCAATAGCAAAAAAACCACTGAACAATCTGGCGCCCCGGCCATAGTGCTCATCCATAATATCGCCGACCGAGATCGCCTGCGGATAATGGCTCATTTTGGGGGCAATATAACGCGCCACCAGAATTTCTTTGATACTGAAGCCCCACAGCGCAACAATATTGCTGATACCGACCAGGAAGACTTTCTCGGCATTGCCCATGGAAAAACCACCACCAATAAACGACGCCGACAACGTTGCAAAAATCACCAGCATGCCAAAGGATTTGCCTGCCAGAGCAAAGTCCCGCATGCCTTTCATACCGCGTCCAGCCCATAAGCCAACCAGCAGTACAATTATCAAGTAGACGATAACAATGATTTTTTCCATGACCACAGGATCCACGCAGTTAATTAAAGCGCAGCTTACGTGTTTAATGAGTCACTGAAAAGCCGCCAGACGGCGGAAAGACTAACAGGCGTCCGTAATGGACAAGCAGAAGACGGGATTTAAACTTTGGTATTGATAATATTGCCACTGCTGGCAGTGGCTGCAGGCACCGTGCTCAAGAGACTCATCATCAATTCCCCCTGAGCAGCCAGCTGATCATTGGCCAGCTTCAGTACGGCGGTTTGCTGTTGTTGGGCTATTTGCTGATTATCAATTGCTGAGGCCAGTTGAATAATACTGTTGCTGTCCATTGTTATCTCACATCAATACTTTATTGGCGACCTGTTCAACTACAAAGCCAAGGTGCTGACGCACCTGCGCACGTGGCAGTGTTTGCTGTTCGGCAATTTCAGCAGCAGATAAGCCTGAAGCCCAGTGCAATCTGGCAATATCAAGGGTGTCACCGGCAAGACTGTTGATGACTTCAGCCGTCATCTGATCTTCGATAAAACTACTGTCTTGTTCTGATTCTGCAACCGGCAGATTCAGCGGCTGCCGGTCCTGCTGACCCCAACGTTCAAGCAACATACCGGCACGGGCAATGCGTTCCCTGCGAGCTTCCTGCAGATTGGTCATTCGCAGCTTGGCTGCATTACGATTCAGTTTTTTACCCATCGTCGCCGCCCCTTATGCTCTTTACCACCAGCACACTCTAACAGCCGAACCATTACCGCAAAAGCCTTAGCGCTAATTGCTGCCCAGATGACGATCCACAAATTGTTTTACAAGCTTACGGGCATCGGCATTACTGCCAATCAATGCACCGGCTAATACCGTCAACGTCAGACTGCGGCCGGGATGTTTGACGATCCAGTCACGAATAGCCGGATCAATAGTTTGCTGTAATGCAGCCTCTACCATCGCCAGATTGTTATGTAACGAATCACCAGCAGGCCCCGGGTTATTTTTATCCTGCAGAGCAAATAACTTTGCTGCCAACAGGGCCAGCAGCGCCAACAGTAAAAATATCATCGCCGTCAGCAGTGCGGCTACATCCGGCAAAAAATACAGGCCCAAATGCTGGTACAGGGCAATGCCTGCAAACCCTAACGCCAGCAAAGCAAACAGCACCGCGATGGCAATCGCGATGCTGTTAATCTTGATACGGGAGCGCAAACTCATAAGCCACCCCGATTTTGCTGTTTGGCAATCATTAACGATCCAGAATTTTGCCCAGAACCAACCCCACGCCAAAGGCAATCGCCAAGCTCGACATAGGATGTGCTTCTACTTCACTTTGTACCCGGCCATATGAGTCCCGGGCTTGCTGCTGCACTCTGTCAGCAGCATCTTTAACCCGCGCCTGACCTTGCTCGGCATAAGCTGACGACATGTCTTTCAGCGTTTTGGTCAGTCCGGAAAAATCGTCACGCAAGGCATTCAATTGTTTTTGTAATTCTTCATTACTGGCTTGTGTTGCCATAAACGTATCTCCTTTTTTAGGCTGCTACGATTAACACTATCATAGTACTAACCGCAACAGCGTTACAGATGATTGTGACAAAGCGATTAATAATCGCTGGCTTCCTCCGCTTCTTCAGCCGCATCTTCGATTGCATCACCAGATTCTTCGATGGTTTCATCGATTTGCTCGCCGGCTTTTTCGGCAGGGCCTTCATTTTCACAGGCACTGACCATACCAAGACTACCGATAACAAACGTTAGCAACAAAACACGGCTCAGCATTTTAAAAAAAGCATTTTCGGTGTGCATAGATTCCTCCTCAAGTTTAAACGTGGTTGGAACAACTCCAATTTTCAAGCTTCGGTATACAAACAATCTTTAAGAAGCATAATTTTTGACGCTGATTTGAAATCTACACTAACGAGTCGATCCTGTGCGTGCCTTAACGCACGTTAAAGCCTTCCGGTAATTAATTGCTTAAGTTAAAGGTCCTTTAACCAGAAAAAAGGATTGTTATGTTTAGCTGGGCTTTAACATTTTTAATTGTAGGATTAATCGCCGGTGTTCTCGGTTTAAGTGGTATTGCCGGCACCGCGACCAATATCGCCTGGATCTTGTTTGTTGTAGGCTTGGTTCTGGCGTTGATTTTCTTTATTACTGGTCGACGGCCTCTTTAGACCATTCTGACCTGTTTTAATCAACAGGTTTCAAAGGCACGATCTGTGAGCAGATCGTGCCTTTTTTTATGCTTTTTTATACATTTCGCGAAAAATGTTGACGACCTTAAACAGCGCTGTGTAGTCTCAGAAAACTTTTTTGTTTGAGGAAAAACTATGAACACGGCTGAACCGAGTTGTATTGTTCATCAGTTTCAACGTTTTGCAGAAAAACTGACCGGGCCTGAACAACAATTGTTAAGCCGTTTAGAGCAAGATCCCCGATCTTATGATGCCGATCAGGAAATGGCTGCCGTCGGCTGTGATTCGAACAAATTTTTTACCCTGCGCAGTGGCTGGGCCTGCTCTATCCGCACGCTGGCTGATGGCCAGCGACAAATTCTGGATATTTTTCTGCCAGGGCAAATTATCGGTTTAAGGGAAATCAGTTTCAGTCGTAACCTGTCTGAAATCCGGACGCTGACTGACGTTGTTGCCTGTCCGTTTCCGCGGCAACGTCTGACAGAAATCTTTGACCAAGCGCCACGACTCACCGATCTGTTTTTCTTAATCATGGCCCGTGAGCAATCCATGTTAATCGAGCGGGTGATTAATATTGGCCGGCGTAACGCTGCTGAACGGTTGGCGCATTTTCTGGTAGAAATTCAAACCCGGCTGGCAATCCGCAGTCTGGCGTTTACCCTGCCAATGAATCAAACCCTGATCGCCGACGCCTTAAGCCTATCATCGGTCCATGTCAGCCGCACATTTAAACAACTGCGCGAGCTGGGCTTTGTCGAAAATCAGAACGGTGATATTCAGATTCTGGATTTGGAAGGACTTATTGATTTTTCCGGTTTTGATCGCAGTTATCTGGAATTTAACAGTGACTGGGCCCGCCCGGCCTGAGCGTCAGGCAAATCTGCCGGCGAATCAATATCCCGCAAAATACCGTCATCCGCGGTTTCTATCGCCACAATCTGCTCAGCCGCAGCTTTGAGAAGCTGTCTTGCACCCTGATCGCCGCTGACCGCCCTTAAAGCCTCTTTATAATCGGCGTGAACACCAACCGGCTGACCGCGCACGCCATGATAATAAGGCGCGGCGATTTTAGCGCCTGTTGTTGTCATAGCCTGCTTTAGCGCTATTAATACCGGCGGTGTTACCCAGGGCATATCAGCAAGCCCTATCAGCCAGCCGGCCGCATCCTCACTGGCCGTTATACCGGCTTGCAGACTCTGACTCATGCCATCTTCCGGATGACTGACGGTCACGGTAATAATTCGGCTACGCAGTGCTGTCGGCAAAGCATTAATCAGCGATAGCAGCAAATTATCATCGGCCGGTAACATCAGATAAAGCCTATCAAATGCTGCCAGCCAGTTATCCAGCGTATGCAGCAGCAACGGTTTTTGCTGACCATTAATCGTGATGACAGTGGCCAGTTTATTGCTGCCAAAACGGCGCGACCGGCCGGCTGCCAGCAGCAATGCCGCCAGTGGTTTATTGGCTGGCACAGACCGTGTCGGCGGTGGTTGTCATGGTTTGCTGATGCGGTTTACGCCGAAGTTGGATCAACTCTGCCAGAATCGCAACCGCAATTTCCGGCGGCGTTTTGCTGCCAATATTCAGGCCTACCGGGCCATGCAGACCGGCAATTTCCTCAGCGGATAAGTCAAACATCGTCAGCCGTTGACGCCGGTTTTCGTTGGTCTTTTCACTGCCCAGCGCGCCGACATAAAAAGCCGGTGATTTCAGCGCTTCAAGCAGCGCCATATCATCGAGTTTGGGATCATGGGTCAGTGCGATAATTGCTGTATGGGCATCTGGCTGAATGGCCAGCACGGCATCATCGGGCATCATATCAAGCAGTTCGATATCGGCTAGTGGCCACGCCGCCCGAATCTCCGGACGCGGATCACAAACCAGCACCTGATAATCCAGCGTTTTAGCCATTTCTGCTAAATAAACCGCTGTTTGCGCCGCACCGATAATCAATAACCGCCAGCGCGGACCATACTGAAACCGGCATTGGTCATGTTGTATCGATACCGCCGGTGCTTGTTTATTGCCAGACCGGGTGCTAATAGATAATGATTTACAATCCAGCTGCCGCTCAACTAGCTGATGCTGGCTAATCGCACTGAGCACTGTGTCTACCCAGCCCGTTTCCTGAACCGGCTCTATCAGTAATTGCAGGCTGCCACCACAGGGCAGGCCAAATTGCTCTGCTTCAGCGCGTGTTGCGCCATACACCAGCATTTGCGCCTGATTCACCGGCAGCTGGCCGTTCGCTGCTTTATCTGCCAAATCATCTTCTATGCAGCCACCCGACACTGAGCCCACCATCAGACCATCTGGCCGGCAAATCAACATCGCGCCCGGTGGCCGCGGGCTGGAGCCATAGGTTTTCACAACAGTCACCAGCCAAACCTGCTGATCCTGATTTAACCAGTCGCGCAAGGTCTTAAAAACGCTGAGATCCAAACTGTCCACGTTAGCTTTCCAGTTGACTGCCAATCGGCAGGTTTCGGATACGTTGACCGGTCGCAGCAAAGATGGCATTACAAATCGCCGGTGCAATCGGCGGTAAACCCGGCTCACCTACGCCACCCAGTGGCTGTTGATAATCCGTATTGGGCAGTAAATGCACATGGATTTCGCGCGGTGATTTATCCATCCGTGTCACTTGGTAAGTATCGAAATTATCCTGTTCAGCCACACCGTCTTTAAAACTGATTTCACCAAGCGTTGCCAGACTGGCGCCCATAATGCAGGCACCCTCCAGCTGTGAGCGGATCCGCTCTGGATTAACCTGCGGACCACAATCAATCGCAATATCTATACGCGGAATAGTTAATTCGCCGTCATCATTGATGGCCACTTCAGCAACGGCTGCCGTGTAAGTCACAAAGCTGTGGTGAGCCGCCAGCCCAAGCCCCTGACCTTTCGGTAAGTCACGTCCCCAACCGGCTTTTTCGGTAACCGTTTCAATCACCCGTTTTAAGCGGCCGGTGTCTATCGGATAACGCTCTGGTGATTCACCGTAGTTCCAGTTATCCGGCAAGCTGGTAGGGTCAATTTGCCGATCCGGGCCTAATAATTCCAGCAAAAAGTCTTTGTGATCGATACCGCGATGATGGGCCATCTCAGCGACAAACGACTGAATGGCAAAAGCATGCGGAATATTCGATACCGAACGGAACCAGCCAATGCGGGTATGTGCTGTAGCTTCAGGGTTTTCAACACGCACATTGTCGATGGCAAACGGCACGTTAACCACGCCCATGCCCAGCTCGATCGGCATTTTTACCTGAGCAGTGTCATCAAAGGTCGAGGCAATGCTGGGTGCCGCCGTGCGGTGCAGCCAGCCACTGACTTTACCTTCAGCATTGAAACCGGCCTGCAAATGTTCCATCGATACCGTGTGGTAATAGCTGTGCCGGAGATCATCCTCACGGGTCCAGGTGACTTTGACTGGCTGGCCGTCCATTGCTTTCGACAATAATGCCGCTTCAATCATAAAGTCCGGTTTCGATTTACGACCAAAACCGCCGCCCAGCAAAGTCACATGCACCGTGACATTTTCGGCATCCATTTCCAGCCATTTAGCGACATTATCACGACCGGCCTGCGGTGCCTGAATCGGCGCCCAGACTTCACAATGGCCGTCTTTGATACGGGCAGTGGCCACCGGTGGTTCCATCGGTGCCTGCGCCAGATGCGGAATATAATATTCGGCAAACAGGGTATCGGTTGCCGTGTCCATGGCTTTGTCCAAATCGCCGTTATTACGCACTACTTTGCCGCCACTGTGGCGCACCGCTTCAGTCAATTGCTCACGATAAGTTTGAGAGTTGTAGCTGGCATTTTCGCCTTTTTGCCATTCAATCTTCAGTTTTTCACGGCCCTGCATAGCTGCCCAGGTGTTGTCGGCAATGACGGCCACACCACCCAATGGATTAAATACTGCCGGCGGCGGGCTGCTTTTCAGTTCAACGACTTTTCTTACGCCGGGGACTTTCAAAGCTTCGCTATCATCAAAACTTTTTACCCGGTCACCATAAGCCGGCGGTCTGGCCACCACGGCAAACAACATGTCATCGAGCTGAATATCAATGCCGTACTCAGCTTGACCAGTTGCAATCGCCATACCGTCAATCAGATTCGTGGTCTGCTTGCCGATGTAACGAAAATCGCCGCTGTCGCGCAGTTGTAATTGTTCACGGGGCGGTACTGCCAGTTCGGCAGCGGCTTTGGCAACATCACCGAAACCCAGCTTGTCACCATTCAAACGGTTGATCAGCTGATGATTTTCGGTTTTGACATCACTTGCCTGAATGCCCCAGTGCGCCGCCGCAGCGGCTTCTAACATCATCCGGGCCGCCGCGCCGACATTACGCATCGGCATAAAAAAGTGACGGACACTGCGTGAACCATCGGTATCCTGATTACCATAGCGTTTTTCATCACCGGGGGCCTGTGTCACCGTGACTTTGGACCAGTCGGCGCCCATCTCATCGGCCACCACCATCGGCAGTGATGTTCTGACTCCCTGACCCATTTCCGCCCGGTGGGCAACAATCGTCACCGTGCCGTCTTCAGCAATCGCAACAAACACCAACGGATCATCTACCCAGCCGTTAGGCATCGCGTCACGACCATACTTCGGCAGATCTTCATCAGCCGTGCCCGGCAGTGGCAGACCAATCGCCAGTACCAGTCCGCTTAATGCAAAGCCCTGTAACACCCGGCGACGGCTGATATTGGCGATCTGATAATCAATATTCTGCTTTGCATCACTCATGCTGATGCCTCCCGGCGGCTGGCCGCCAGTTTGATCGCCGCACGAATGCGGTTGTAAGTGCCACACCGACAGATATTGCCACTCATGGCTTCATCAATATCCGCATCTGTGGGTGCTTCGTTGTCACGCAATAATGCCGTCGCCGCAACGATTTGTCCGGACTGGCAATAACCGCACTGTGGCACATTAAGTTCAACCCAGGCTTGCTGCACCGTGCGGCCGATAGCGTCATCAGCAATTGCTTCGATGGTTGTGATTGCCTGATCTTCAGCGTATTTGATTGGTGTGACACAGCTGCGGATTGGGCTGCCATCCAGCATCACCGTGCAGGCACCACACTGCGCTTTGCCGCAGCCGAATTTGGTACCGGGCATGCCGAGCACATCACGTAACGCCCATAGCACAGGCATGTCTTCCGGCGCATCAACGTCATGTTGCTGGCCGTTCACTGTCAATTTCACCATAGCGGCTCCAATAATTTTTCAAGGGAGATGAACGACAGCACTGTCGTCAATTTTTAACTTAACATGCCTGTATGACAGGCAGATAAAGGGCTTAGTGACCCACCATCGACGCGACCATGCCGTTAACGATACGGGCAGCCTCGTCACTTTTGGTGCCCCGGAAGGTTGATACCAGGAGCTGTGCTTCGTTGTAGGCGGTGGCAATTTCTTCAGCAAATAATTCACGGAAACGGCCAACCCCCAGAATAAAAGTGCCACCGGTTTCGGCAATCTGCTGGTAAATCTGTTTTTCGGTGGTTGACTGTTTGTCGACAATCAACTGCCCTACCAGCCGGCTGAATACCGGAATGGCCATAACAAAAGTGATCAATTTGGCAACTTCGCGCGGATTACGCTCTTTCCAGTATTGCGCGTAAGAAGATATTTTACGGAAGGTTTTCCAGTCCAGATCCTGTAGCCCAGCAATCGGCCCAGAGGGCTGTGCGCCATTAAAAATGATCTCAACGTCGACACAAAACGCATGATAATCGGGTAAAGCGGCGGCGGATAAACGCGAAGCGATACCGGCAATATCAGCTTCCAGCTCTTCTTTGATAGTCAGCGGCTTATCGAAATAAACAATATCCGACAACAAAGTCTGTGACTGCTTATCACGCCAGAAACGCAAGGCACGCGCCCGGGGATGAAATTCAGCCATGACGGCGACTGACGAAAATAACTGACTCAATTGCTGCATGATTGGCTTTTGAAAAATTCCGTTTCAGCTTGTTGCCTATGACAAGCAACGCTAGATTTTGTTCAGCACAGACTAACTTAAATTAAAAGCAAAGCCCCGGCGATGGCCGGGGCAATGTGAACGACTATTTCAGTGCATTTAATGCTGCATCGTAGTTGGGTTCATCAGCGGTTTCAGCCACTTGCTGGGTGTAAATCACCTGACCATTTTCATCAATTACCACCACTGCGCGCGACAGCAACCCCGTCAACGGGCCGGTTTTAAAGGTAACACCATAGTCTTCGCCAAAGCTGCTGCGAAACGCTGAGCCGACCAGAACGTTATCAATACCTTCTGCGCCACAAAAACGACCCAGTGCAAACGGTAGATCTTTAGAAACACAGACGACTGTGGTGTTATCAAGCGCAGTTGCTTTCTGATTAAACTGGCGCACTGACATGGCGCAGGTACCGGTATCGATGGAAGGGAAAATATTCAGCACTACCCGACCTTTGAGTTCACTCAGTTTGACATCTGACAAGTCATCTTTGACCAGATCAAATGCTGGGGCTTTGTCACCGACGTTCGGCAGTTCACCGACAGTTTCAATAGGATTACCTTTAAGTGTAACCGTAGCCATTTGGACGCTCCTTTTTCTCGGAAATAAAAGCACACCCGCGCAGCTATAAATGCTAAGCGGGTGTGAAGTGGACTTAGTAATTAACTGGGGACAAAAACCGGCATTTAAAGGCACAAATACAAAAAAGCCCCGGCAGCTTTAAACTGCCGGGGCTTTGATTTCAGTTGCAGCCTTTTATTCGCCGCTGTCTGCTGCGGTCTCGTTAGTTTCAGCGGTATCCGCAGAATCGGCTACGGTAATCGCTTCCTGACGATGTTCCAGCTCAAGTGCTGGCAACAATTGGCCCATTGCTTCAGCCAACCAGTAGCAGGCATAAAGTTGATTGTAATAGGCTTCGGTGTAGTCGGCACCAGCTGACAGCAATTCATTTTCGCTGTCCAGCAAATCGAGCAATGTGCGCTGACCGAGGTTAAATTGCTGCGCATAAGCTTCACGGGTTTTTTCAGCTGCTTCAACCCGAAGTTTTAAGCGTGGCACCCGCTCTTGTGCGGTTTGTAAAGCATTCCAGGCAAGGCGTACGTCCTGCTCAATTTGCCGTTGCGCTGCCAGTATCTCTTGTTTTTGCTGCTCACTCAGCGATTCCATCTGCGACACCCGCGCCACATCCGCGCCACCGTTGTAGAGGTTTTGCTGCAGACGGAACATCGCTTGCAATTCTTTCTGATGGCCTTCATTACGAAGCAGTGTATCGCCATCAGCATTCAAATTATTGTCAGCACGGGCACTTAACTGTAAGTCCACCCGCGGCTGAAAAGCCGCTTTTGCACCATTGATTTGGGCCAGTGAAGCTTCATGACCTGCCAGTGCCGAACGAATAGCGGGATGTTGATTTTTGGCAATATTAATCGCGTCTTCAAGCGTGGCCGGCGCACGGTCACAACAACCATCGCCCGGATTAGTGGTGTTTTCCGGCATATTGCCGATGACCCGCATGTAATTGCTGTTGGCATCCTGCAAGTTGCCTTTATCAGCAGCTAAGTTGGCCTGAGATAAAGCCAGCCGGGCTTCGGCCTGCTCAACATCCGCACGTCGGCCAACACCACTTTCGGCTCGCTGTTCTATTTGTCCGTAAATTTTGTCATGCGCTGCCAGGTTGCTTTCCGTCAGCTTCAGCAGATCCTGACGCCGCAATACGTTCAGATAAACTTCAACCGCACGCAGGCTGGTGGTTTCAGAAATATCAGAAACTGCAAAACCCGCCGATTCCGCTGATGATGAGGTCCGATCCACTTCACTCTTGGTATAAAAACCGTCATAAAGCATCTGATTAGCAGTGATACCCGCCTCACCACGATTTAACGATCGACCACCGGGACGGGTGGCTGGATTATTGGTGTATTCATGGCCATAACCCAGATCCAAATCTACCTGCGGCAGGTAGCCGGCTTTTGCCTGATCAATGGTTTTATCAACACTGATGCGGCGATTGGCTTCGGCAAGAATTTGCGGATTGCTCTGAATGGTTTTATCAACGGCTTCGGTCAACGTTTGCGCCAACGCCGCAGGCGTGGCCAGGATAAAACCGCTACTTAAAATTGAAGCTGTTAAGGTCAGCATTTTAAATTTACGTGTCATGATGCGACTCCTAATGTCAGCGTATGGTGATTTCTACGCGACGATTTCTGACTTCCACTGTCTCGTCCGGTGTACTGACGAATAAATCCGTTTCACCCCGTCCGGAAATACGAATGGAATCGGCAGCAACGCCTGCTGCAATTAAATCCCGTTTAACTTTCTCAGCGCGTCTGAATGACAGCGCATCGTTATAGCTACTTGAAGCAGATGTATCGGTGTGGCCGATTAATACCACTTCATCGGCATTTTTCGACAGCACTTGCTGATAAATATCATCCGCTTCACGCGCTGATTCCGGCGTGAACACGGTCTGATCTAATAAGAAATACAAACTGGCGCTGAACGGTGCAGCGGGTGGTGGCGCAGCGGCAACCTGAGGTTCCGGCAGCTTAACTTCGATTACTTCCGGCTTGGCACAAAACGGTGATTCGCCCTGCGAAACCTGCACTGGCGCTTCTATTGATTCACGCAATTCGGAGGTTGGGCCATTAGCCGCGCAGCCCGCTAAGGCAAGCACACCCAGTAACATACTGATACGCAATAAAATATTCATCCTGATGCCTCTATGCATATGTGTTTGTTTGACGCGCAGTCAGGCCGGGTAATTTAGCGATGCGGGTAATATGGCAAATCATCCCTGCGTCCTCCCTGAAAACCGGCGCATCGGCAAACAAGTTCTGCCGTAAGAGCAGTATCAGATCTTATTTTTGTCAAGTCAACTAGTTCACAAACTTTCTTTTAATGTGATTTGCGTCACAAAAAAGGCCTTGCGCCGTGATGGAACAGAAAATTTCGGTTTCCACTAAATTAAAGGAGCATCATTGTTACTATCGGAGTCATCGTAAACTTCCGGTCAGCGCGTAAGCTATTTGCCATACCACGGTCACAAAATTGCGACATACTGTCTTTGTTGGCAACAAATGCTGTGGTAATGTAAAAATCTCTTTCAAGGAGGTTGTTATGAAATTAACTGCTTTTGTTTTATCTATTTTAATGACTTTGGGCCTTGCAGCCTGTAACACCATGGAAGGTATTGGTGAAGATATGGGCGCTGCCGGTGATGCGATTGACCGCGAAGCCGAAGAGTCTAAAGACTATTGATCTTCAGGCCCCGCCGGGCGGGGCCTGATGCAACTTACTTCGCTTTACCGCGTTCCAAGTTAGCATCTTAAAATTACCCGGGACATTAGCAATGACTGACACGCCCACCCAAAAGCCTGAACCGGACGATGCCGCTCTGGCATTGGCCGATAAACTGTTTGATTTGGCAAGTCACGGTGAAACAGAAAGTTTGCGAGACCCGCTGCAACAAGGCCAGACAGCGAATATCCGTGACACTAATGGTAATAGCCTGCTGATGCTGGCCAGTTACAACGGCCATTATGAAACCAGCAAATTACTGCTCGAACACGGCGCCGATCCAGAACAGGCCAATGCGCTGCAGCAAACACCATTAACTGGCGCGGCGCTTAACGGTATGGTTGAGATTGCCAAACTACTGATAGATAACGGTGCTGATATCAATGCCGTCACGCCTGATGGAAAAACACCGCTGATGTATGCGGCGATGTTTAATCAGCCAGATATCGTGGATTTGTTGCTGGCAAATGGTGCCGATGCCTATGCCAAATCTGCAGACGGCCTGACCGCACTGGCTTTGGCCCGCGCGATGGGCGCCGAACTTGCAGCCAGACGCATCGCCCAACACGTCGAATTATTTTAAATTGCCAATTAATCAAAGCCGCGTTTTGAGCGCGGCTTTTGTTTATCAGCCAGCGTATTTTTGTCTTATCAAATCTGTATAAGGCAGCCGTCACCGCATGTATCATGCGCATTAGGCAAGCAACCCCAAACACGATCATGGAATTTTGATGAGCGAAACTTTTACCGTCGAACAATTGCAGGCCGATTTTGATGAGGAAAACTCTGTCCTCAGTGCGCTGCGTAAAATTATCGCCCAATTACGCAAAGGCGGTGAAGAAAATGCCGCCGCCCGTCTGGATGAATTGCTTGAATTACTGGCCTCTGAAGCGGAATTGCGGCAATTAATCGGTAACCGTTTTCACGGCTGGTTCGTTGATCAAAACCTGTATTCCGCCATTGTCAGCCTGGGGATCTTCTCCCGCCGCGGTTTTTTCAATGAGTTTATGACCCGGCTCTATGACAAACTCAATCCGCCACCGCTGGATCTCGTTAACTCCAAAGATGTTCTGACCCTGCTGTTTTATCAGCGCAATGATAATGACTGGCTGGAAACCATCAGCCCTGAAAAATGGCTGCAACTACACCAGCTCTTGGCACAAGAGGTTGATGCCGAAACGCTGCGGGCATCCATCGTGCATTTTCAGGAACAATGTTTGTACGCTGCGGAAATGCTGGCGATTTGGGTCGCAGCCGAAGAGCTTGAGCCAGAACTGATGCGTATCGACCGGCGACTGGTTGATAACGACTCGGCTTTTATTGTGTTACAGCGCGAATTGCAGCCGTTTGTGTTGAATATGACTGAACGTTTTGAAGATGAGGGCATCGAGCGCTACAACCCGGATCATATCTGGGTCATGCTGGATCAATGCCGGGAGCTGGTGCAAAGACTGCGCCGCCGGGGGGCTGGCGCGGCCGGCTCGTCCATTTCGGTTGCCCATTTGCTGGAACGTCTTGAACAAACGCTGGAGCGTATTCAGGAGCTGCTGAACATTCTCAGCAGCGAAGACAAAGCCGAGCAACAAAACCGTTGTCTGGCGCTGTGGCAAAAGTTGATCCTCGCCACCACCGAGAAAAACAGCCTGAAATCACTGGTGAAAAACAGCATCGGTATGCTGTCACGCAGTATCACCCAGAACAAAAGTGATCATGGTGAGCATTATATTGTCCGTGATAAATCAGCATTCATGTCCTTGTTCTGGTCAGCCGCCGGCGCCGGCATTCTGATCGCGCTGATGGCATTAAACAAAATTTACATCGAAAGCTTAGGCTTTGATCGTGGCTTTAATACGTTGTTAGTAAGTCTTAACTACGGCATCGGTTTCATGATAGTGCATATGCTGCATTTCACCATTGCCTCAAAGCAGCCGGCGATGACGGCCGCCAATTTCGCTGCCGAAGTTGAGCGTGGTGAAAATGGCCGTGCCGCCCACAAAAAACTGGCCAGCCTGCTGATTGATGTAAACCGATCTCAGTGGGGCGCTGTCTGGGGCAATGTCGTGACCGCTATTTTTACTGCCAGCCTGATTGCCTTGAGCAGTCTCTGGTTTGCCAACAGCGTTTTACTCGATGCCGAAACGGCGCAATATCAGCTCAAATCTATTACCCCAATCGGCGGTATGGCTTTGTTTTATGCATCGATCGCCGGTGTCTGGCTGTTTTGTTCGGGGATCATTGCCGGTTATTTTGACAACCGCGCCGATTATCTCGAATTACGCACACGACTGCGTTATCACCCGCTGATCCGCGGTTGGATCAAAGACAGCTGGCGGGAGAAGTTCGGTAACTATTTACACGAACATTATGGTTCGCTGGCCGGTAATTTCTTCTTTGGTGTATTGCTCGGCATCACCCCTTATATCGGCTATCTGCTGAATCTGCCGCTGGATATCCGCCATGTGGCATTTTCGGCTGCCAATCTCGGTTATGGTGCATTCAGTACCGATATGGGCGTATTGATGTTTTTGGTCTACCTGCTGTTTGTGCTTTTGATTGGCTTTTTTAATCTGTGGGTCAGCTTTGCATTAGCATTAATTGTCGCGCTGCGCGCCCGAGGTACCGTGATCAGCCGTTTTCCGGTATTACTGCGCAGTATTTGGGAGCAAGCTAAAGAAAACCCGACAAAGCTGTTTTTTCCGGTGGGTATCGCCCAGCAAACGATTAAAGAAGCGCAGGCCGAGGCAGAAGATAAATCAGGGAGCTAAACGCTGGCGCAACCAGCTGCCATCTTCTTGCAGTTGGTAACGGATACGGTCATGCAACCGTGAGGCCCGACCCTGCCAGAATTCCCAATAATCTGGGACCAACCGGTAGCCGCCCCAATTCGATGGCCGCGGCGGATGCAGGCCAAACTCAGCGGTCAGTTTCGCCGCTTTCGCGACAATCAACTTGCGGCTTTCAATCACCTGACTCTGCGGTGATGCCCAGGCACCAATGCGGCTGCCCAGTGGCCGGCTATCGAAATAAGCATCAGACTCAGTATCGCTGATTTTCTCAACCCGACCCTCGATACGCACTACCCGCTCCAGTTCCGGCCAGAAAAACTGCAAAGCCGCAAACGGATTAACCTCCAGCGCCTGCCCTTTACGACTCTGATAGTTGGTGAACCAAACAACGCCCCGCTCATCACAACCCTTAATTAAAACCGGCCGGCACGCCGGACGGCCATTGGCGTCCACCGTTGCCAGCGTCATCGCATTCGGCTCGTTAACTTCACGCTGAATCGCTTCCGCCAGCCAGTTTTCAAATTGCATCAACGGCACATCGGCCGCCTCATGCTCTGCAAACTCACCAAGCTCGTAGCTTTTGCGCAGATCCGCCAGATCTTTATCTTTTTTCATTTGTTGCTCCGCTCTGCTCGATTATCAGAGCTTGTTTTCGTGGAAAAATTCCAACTTCCGCTGGCAACCATTGTCCATAAATACACCTTGAAAAAACAGCCCGAGACCATGAATCATCTGCATCCTGACAAACTGCTGCACTCAAAATGGACTGCTGTGACGCCGCAAAATAAAGAGCGGCACTTTGTCGTCTGCAATATAGTTGATTATAAAAACCAACGCTGTCAGATTGAGGCGGTACTGACACGCCACAGATATATTATCGATTGGCAGCAACTGCGTGATGACAAGCAATGGCTGACCGGCTGGCATTGATACCATTTTAGCGCCTCAAATAATGAAGGCGTTTAACTCAATCACGGATGATTAATCGTAAATATCGATTGTTTCTAGCGGAAATAAAAGATTAAACCTGTCATACAGCTATGTTATCGTCGATTTGTAGTTTTTGTACTAAACCCCGTTAACCGGGTAAGACAAGGAGATAACCTATGAGCGAACAAGCCAAACCAACCGGCAAATGTCCGGTAATGCATGGCAGCATGACCGAGTCGGGTGGTTCCGTCACCGCCTGGTGGCCGGAAAACTTGAATCTCGACATCTTGCATCAACATGACAGCAAAACCAATCCGATGGGTGCCGATTTTGACTATCGTCAGGAAGTCAAAAAGCTCGACTTCGAAGCGCTGGAAAATGACATGCGTGAGCTGATGACCAATAGCCAGGAATGGTGGCCGGCCGACTGGGGTCATTATGGTGGCCTGATGATTCGTCTGGCCTGGCATGCCGCAGGTACTTACCGTCTGGCTGATGGCCGTGGTGGCGGTGGTACGGGCAGCCAGCGTTTTGCGCCGCTGAATTCATGGCCTGATAACGGTAACCTGGATAAAGCACGCCGTCTTTTGTGGCCGCTGAAGAAAAAATACGGTAACAGCATCAGCTGGGCCGATTTGTACATTCTGGCCGGTAATATTGCCTATGAAACCATGGGCCTGAAAACCTTTGGCTTCTCTTATGGCCGCGCCGATATCTGGCACCCCGAAAAAGACATTTATTGGGGTGCTGAAAAAGAGTGGCTGGCGCCATCTGACAGTCGCTACGGCAATGTCGATAAACCTGACACCATGGAAAATCCGCTGGCGGCGGTACAAATGGGTCTGATTTACGTTAACCCTGAGGGTGTAAACGGTCAGCCGGATCCTTTGAAAACCGCTGCGCATGTCCGTGAGACCTTCACCCGGATGGCAATGAACGATGAAGAAACGGCTGCATTGACGGCCGGTGGTCACACCGTCGGTAAATGTCACGGTAATAGCCCTGCTGAAGATTTGGGACCGGAACCGGAAGCGGCCGATGTCCATGAGCAAGGCTTTGGCTGGATGAATCCAAACATGCACGGTAAAGCGGCCAACGCCAATACCTCGGGTCTTGAAGGTGCCTGGACCAGCAATCCGACCCAATTTGATATGGGCTATTTCAAACTGTTGTTTGGTTACGAATGGGAATCGAAAAAAAGTCCGGCCGGTGCCTGGCAGTGGGAACCGATTAATATCAAGGAAGAAGACAAACCGGTTAATGCCAGCGATCCGTCGGTTCGCCAGAATCCGATTATGACCGATGCCGATATGGCGATGAAAATGGATCCGGGGTTCCGGGCGATCTGCGAAAAATTCATGGCCGATCCTGAGTATTTCCGTGATTGTTTTGCCCGCGCCTGGTTCAAACTGACCCACCGCGATATGGGCCCGAAATCACGTTACATCGGCCCGGATGTGCCCGATGAAGACCTGATCTGGCAGGATCCGGTACCACAAGGCGAGACCAACTATATTGAAGAAGTGGTCAAAGAAAAAATCGCCGCAGCCGGTTTGAGCCTCAATGAACTGGTCTGCACTGCCTGGGACAGCGCCCGTACTTACCGTGGCTCAGATATGCGTGGTGGTGCCAATGGTGCCCGTATTCGTCTGGCACCGCAAAAAGACTGGCAGGGTAATGAGCCAGAACGTCTGGCTAAGGTGCTCAACGTCTACGAAAAGATCTCCGCCGAAACCGGTGCCAGCATTGCTGACATCATCGTATTAGGCGGTAATCTGGGCATTGAACAGGCGGCTGAAGCAGCCGGCTATGACGTACATGTGCCATTTGCCAAAGGTCGCGGTGACGCCACCGATGAAATGACCGATGCCGAATCATTTGATCCGCTGGAGCCATTAGCCGATGGCTTTCGTAACTGGCAAAAGCAGGATTATGTCGTTAAACCGGAAGAAATGCTGCTGGACCGCGTTCAACTGATGGGGCTGACTGCACCGGAAATGACGGTATTGCTTGGCGGTATGCGGGTTCTGGATACTAACTACGGCGGCACGCAACACGGTGTCTTTACCAATCGTGTTGGTCAGTTGACCAATGATTTCTTCGTCAACCTGACCGATATGGCCAACCGTTGGGAACCGACCGGCAAAAACAGCTACAACATTGTCGATCGCAAAACCGGCAACACCAAATTCACCGCAACCCGCGTGGATCTGGTGTTTGGTTCCAACTCCGTCCTGCGTGCCTACGCCGAGCTTTACGCGCAGGATGATAACCAAGAGAAGTTTGTTAAAGACTTCGTCAAAGCCTGGACCAAGGTAATGAACGCTGATCGGTTTGATCTGCGTTAATTAGCGGGTTGTTGGTAAAAGAAAAGCCCTGGCAGTTTTGCTGTCAGGGCTTTTTATTCATTCTTATGTTCTTCATTCCGTCAGAATTGAACCGTTAGTCAATTTCATGATTTGCAGCAGGCCAACTCTTAAGCGCCATCTCAATAATCTCCATTAACGCCTCTTTAGTGGCCCCGCTTGCCGCTTGAACGGACATTCCCTGATGAACCGTGGCGATATATTTTGCTAATGCAGAGGAGTTCACGTTTTGTGGCAGATCATTTTCAGACTTAGCCAGGTTAAAACGTTCTTTGAGTGCATCCTCATACCCATGCCTATATGAAATTAACTGGCGCTTTACCTGTTCAGCGCCTTCACCAGAAAACAAAGCGCCAGCTGCAATCATGCATCCTTGAGGATGGTTTTGATTGGTGAGAAAGTCGGCTGAATCAGTTAAAAACTTTTCCACTACTTGCTTTGCTGTTGGTGCCTGCATAGCCTCAGTCACATAGGCAACAGGTCCAGCCATGTATCTGTTCAACACTTTGCTGAACAATTCTTCTTTATTGCCATAAGCGGCATAAATACTTGGACGGTTGATGCCCATGGCCTCCGTCAATTCAGCCATAGATGCGCCTTCATAGCCTTTCGACCAAAACACAGTAAGCGCTTTTTCAAGCGCCTCATCATAGTCAAATTGACTGGGTCGTCCGCGGGTTTTCTTCATTTTGTTTGTGTTCATGACCTTAAAAACTCTCGTATTTATTCGAATATTATACCGTATGGTAAGAAATTAGTTGACTACGCTTTTAAAGGCGAATATATTATTTACCGATCAGTAAATAAATCGTTTTCACTAATTTTAAGGAACAAGAAAATGGCAATTCATGAAGAAAAGGTGGCATTCATCACTGGGGCTAACCGTGGAATTGGCTTTGAAACCGCCAAGAAGCTGGGAGAAACGGGTGTGCGGGTAATCTTAGGTGTGCGTGATCCGGAAAAAGGTCAGGAAGCAGCAAAACAATTACATGCACTGGGCATACAAAGTGATGCGTTTTTCTACGATGCGAATCAGCAAGAATCGTCCAAACGGGCTTATGAATACTTTAACGATAATTTTGGCAGATTAGATATATTGGTTAATAACGCCGGGATCTGTGCTGAACCGCTTTTTGGCCTCAACAACAGCAGCTCGGTGAGTCAACAAGTGCTTCATGACACATTCCAGACCAACCTGTTTTCAGTCGTCTTGCTCACACAAACTTTATTGCCACTTATCAAGAAGTCACCGGCAGGTCGAATTGTCAATTTGTCCAGTATCCTCGGCTCACAGACCCTGCACAGCATGCCTGACTCCCCGATTGCGCCAGCAAAAGCCTTTGCCTATAACGCATCTAAGTCAGCATTAAATGCTTACACCATTCACCTGGCCCATGAATTGAAAGACAGCTCAATTAAGGTCAACTCAGCCCATCCGGGATGGGTGAAAACAGCGCTGGGTGGACCGGCCGCACCGATGGAATTAGCTGACAGCCACAAAACAAGTGTTCGCTTAGCCACCTTAGACGAGAGTGGCCCAAGCGGTGGTTTCTTTCACGAAGAAGATACGCTGCCATGGTAAACACGCGCACCAATCGTGGTAATAACCCGTTATTGAAGGAATTAAAAAATGCGTGACTTATCCAGGTTAGGAAATGTTTCTGAACTGCAAATTGACGGTAAAAGGTCAATTCGGTATCTCAAAGCCGGGCATGGCGAGCCGGTCATTTTGTTGCACACCATACGTACACAACTCGATTACTTTGAAGCCGTGATCCCACAACTGGCAGAGCATTTTACCGTTTATGCCGTAGATTTACCGGGTCATGGTTATGCTTCGATTGATACTCAAGCTAATTATGATGAGCCTTATTTTCGAAGTGCTGTCATAGCGTTTATTGAAAAACTTGATCTGAACAATGTGACGCTGGTGGGTGAATCGATTGGTGCGGTGCTGGCGCTTACCGTGGCCAGTCAATTATCAGAACGCGTCAAAAAGGTGGTCTCATCCAATACCTATGATTACGACCTGCGTTATGGCGATGGTGTACGGCGTGGTAACTTTCTTGCCAACTTTGTTATCGGGCAATTTGCTATTCCCTATGTAGGTGCAGTGGTAGCAGCAATGGAAAATATACTTTTCCTCGGCATCATTATGAAAGGCGGCTTAAAAAACAAACGTTGGATGCCAGGAAAGCTCCTGAAAGAGTTTGATCGGGTTGGGCGGCGCAAAGGCTATCGATATGTAGAGCGCCGCACTTTCGCTGGATGGCAATCATGGGGTAATGCCAGAGCGCACTATTCGAAGGTGAAAGCGCCGGTAACATTGATATATGGTCAGAGTGACTGGTCAACTGATGCTGAACGTCAGAGAACCGCAATGGAGCTCGGCGGCGTGAATATCACGACCATTGCCAACACTGGACATTTTGCCTTTGTAGACAATCCACAAAAAATGATCGAAATCGTCTTGGCAAACTGCCTGAATAAATGAAACTCGCTTTGATCAAAATTCCTCAACACTATCGCAAGGTTCTGTTTGCATTGATAATGTCCTACTGCACGGCATTCATCGTGTCCGGCATAATTATCTATCTGCATTCAGAATCCTTGCCCCTTTTTATAAACGCATGGGCAGCAGGATTTATCACTGCATGGCCAATTGTATTCATAGCAATTTTGACTATAGCGCCTGTTGTTAATCGTTTTCTTGATCTATTTATAGATGAGTCTTGAAATTAAGCTTTGAACTTAAAGTAGATATTGGAGGTTCTATGCCGAAAATATATAACTTGCATGACGCAGAAACAAAAAAGCCTCAGCGCTAAAATTAACGCTAAGGCTTTGATTTATATGGTGGGCCCACCAGGACTCGAACCTGGGACCAAGGGATTATGAGTCCCCTGCTCTAACCAACTGAGCTATAGGCCCGAAGCAGATTAGCTGTCTGAGTCGAGGAAGCTTCTCAGTTGGTCTGAACGGGATGGATGCCGCAGTTTACGCAGTGCTTTGGCTTCGATTTGACGGATCCGCTCACGGGTAACGTCAAACTGTTTGCCGACTTCTTCCAGTGTGTGATCGGTATTCATGTCGATACCGAAACGCATCCGCAACACTTTGGCTTCTCGCTCGGTCAGGCCGTTTAAAACGCCCTGAGTTGCTTCACGCAGACCTTCGATGATGGCTGAGTCAGCAGGTGACATCACGTTAATATCTTCAACAAAATCACCCAGATGCGAATCTTCGTCATCACCAATCGGCGTTTCCATCGAAATCGGTTCTTTGGAGATCTTCAGCACTTTACGGACTTTGTCTTCCGGCATTTCAACACGCTCGGCGAGTTCGTCCGGCGTCGGTTCACGGCCCATTTCCTGCAGCATCTGACGGGCAACACGATTGAGTTTGTTAATGGTTTCAATCATGTGCACCGGAATACGGATGGTACGCGCCTGATCGGCAATTGAGCGGGTTATTGCCTGACGAATCCACCAGGTGGCATAAGTTGAGAATTTGTAACCGCGCTGGTATTCAAACTTATCGACGGCTTTCATCAGACCGATATTGCCTTCCTGAATCAGATCCAGGAATTGCAGACCACGGTTGGTGTATTTTTTGGCAATGGAGATAACCAGACGCAGGTTGGCCTCGACCATTTCTTTTTTGGCTCGGCGGGCTTTAGCTTCGGCAATCGACATCTGCCGGCTGATTTCTTTGATTTCAGAAATGCTTAAGCCGCGGTCATCAGCGATTTCGGCCAGTTTTTTCTGAGCGGCCAGAATATCGTCATGATGTTTTTTGATGGTCGAAGAATAATGTTTTTTGGCGCGGATAAATTTATCGGCCCACTCCAGATTGCTTTCGTTGCCCTGGAAAGAGTCGATGAAATCACGGCGATTCATGCGCGCATCTTCAACAACGATATCCATAATGATTTTTTCTTGTTTACGGACTTCGTCGATAGTCTCTGACATCAGGTTGTTCAGATAAATCAGCGTTTTTGGCGTCAGTTTGAATTCCATAAACAGGTTACTGGCCTGTTCACGGGCTTCGGTCATGGCATCGCCATCGGTCGCCAGCACGTTTTTGTATGCATCACGCAGCGCGCTAAAACGGACACGGGCTTCTTCGGGATCGATCTCACCAGAATCGTCGTCATCATCACTGACGGCGTTGTCATCATCGTCGTCATCGTCATCGCTGTCGCTGTCATCGCTGTCGCTAGTGACGGTATCGTCATCGTCATCGTCACTATTTTCGATACTTTCTTCTGGCGCAACAAAGCCACGGATAAGCTCGTTAAGACGCATTTCGCCAGCTTCAACCGCATCAAAGAATTCTAAGAAAGAGGCAATACATGGCGGGTAAGTCGACAACATCAGCAGGCTTTCGCGCAGGCCTGCTTCGATACGTTTGGCGATAACAATTTCGCCTTCGCGGGTCAGCAGTTCGACACTGCCCATTTCCCGCATGTACATACGCACCGGGTCGGTGGTTCGGCCAAATTCACCGTCAGAACTCGCCAGCACCGCAGCGGCTTCATCATCAGACACTTCGTCATTGGAAGCTGCGGCCTCGGCCAGACGCTCCATTTCATCAGTATCCATGCCGTCTTCGTGGACCATGATACCGAGGTCACTGAACATGCTGACAATATCTTCGACCTGATCCGCATCAACTAAATCTTCGGGAAGATGATCGTTGATCTCACCATAAGTGAGATAACCGCGCTCTTTCCCCAAAGCAATAAGCTCTTTAACGCGTGATTGTTGATCTTTCATTCGGCCCCTTTGACATCGTGACGCTTAACAGACGGTAACACTATATTATAGCGAAAACGCAGCTGTATTGCATTAAATTTGACTGTAGAACATCCACTTAACTGCGCTTATACGCTTTTAATTCATCGCGTTCGCTGGCGGATAACTGATTAAACGGTTTGCTGGTCAGCAGCGCATAACGCGCATTTTCGGCATCGGCTTTCAGGGTATTTAAAATGCCCTGAAAATCAGCTTTAAGCTTTTCTGCATCATCAAAATCCAGCGGCTCTTTAACTAGTTTTTCAAGGTGTGGATAAAAATTTTCGCCCCGGCAACGTTCCAGTAATCTCGCTGCGGTATTAATCTGGGGATTCTGTTGAAGAATTTCAAGCAGTTGCAACAATACTGGGATGCCTTTGGAATCCAGACTATTTAATTTACTGGTATCGCCGGCTATGTGCTGTAACTCAGGGAATTGCAACAACATGGTGATCGCCCGCCGCTCCGGTGTTTTATGGGTACTGACCGGTTTTGCTGCCGGCCGTTTATTGCCGGGTCGGGGTTTATCAATATGTTTATTTAAAGTCGCACGGCTGGTTTTGGCAGTGTCAGCCAGTTGCTGTTCCAGCATGTCACGATAAACCCCCGCAGGAATGCGGCCCAGATAAGGTTTGGCCATTTCCACCAGTCGCGCCCGGCCATCCATCGAATCGGTGTCGACGCGCTGTGCCAGGGTCGCGAGAAAAAATGCCGAAAAGCTCTGCGCCTCAGCAACCTGCGCCTGAAACGCTTCAGCACCATGCTCCCGCACCACTGAATCCGGATCTTCCCCCTGCGGTAGAAACATGAATTTCAGCTCAAAATTACCGCCCAGAATCGGCAAAGCATTTTCTGCCGCGCGCCAGGCTGCTTCACGGCCGGCACGGTCACCATCAAAACAAAACACGATTTCCGGTGCACTGCGCGTCAGCTGACGTAAATGATCCGGCGTGGTGGCTGTACCCAGGGTTGCCACCGCGTTATTGATGCCAAACTGCGCCAGCGCAATAACATCCATATAACCTTCAACAATCAGAATACGCTGCAGGCTGCGATTGGCCTTGCGCGCCTGATACAGGCCATATAATTCCTGGCCTTTATGAAACACCGGCGTTTCCGGCGAGTTCAGATATTTAGGCGCGTCTTCGGGATCAATCACCCGGCCGCCAAAACCAATGACCCTTCCCCGGCGGTCGCGGATCGGAAACATCAACCGTTTGCGGAAACGGTCGTAAACCCGGCCTTTGTCATTTTTAATCAGCAGGCCACCTTCCTGCAGCATATCGATGGTCTCTTGGTTATTGCCAAAAGTGCGCAGCACATTGTCCCAGCCATCCGGCGCTATACCGATATCAAAGGCGTTGATGATGTCAGCGGTCAAACCGCGCTGTGTTAAATACGCTTCAAAAATTTGTTTTTGCGGGTGATTTTGCAGCTGATGGGCATAGTATTTAGCGACTTTATCAAGCAAATCATAGAGATTCTGTCGGGCAGGCGTCAGCGAGGCTTGCTGGGTCACCGGCACTTGCATGCCCACACTGTCAGCTAACTCCTGAATGGTTTCCGGAAAGCTAAGCTGCTCATATTCCATCAAAAAGCCGATTGCCGTGCCATGCGCGCCACAGCCAAAGCAGTGGTAGAACTGTTTGTCGGGGCTCACAGTAAATGATGGGGTTTTTTCGTTATGAAACGGACAGCAGGCGTGCAGGTTTTTGCCGGCTTTTTTCAGCGGCACACGACTGTCGATGACATCGACAATATCGATGCGCGACAAGAGTTCGTCAATAAACTGGGGAGGGATCTGACCGGCCATAAGTCAATTATGGCCGAAGATCATCATTGATGGTAACCATGTCTTTAACAGACCTGGTGTCAGGGTGTTCAGGCGCTGAGTGCCGCCTTAACCTGGCTGCTGACTGTGCCCATATCGGCGCGGCCTTGCACTATGGGCCGTAATACATTCATTACCGCGCCCATGTCTTTGATGCTGCTGGCACCGCTTTCGGCGATGGCGGAAGCAATGGCTGCTTCCAACTCTGATTCGGTCAAGGGCGTTGGTAAAAATTCTTCGATAATGGCCAGTTCGGCGCGTTCAATCACCGCCAAATCTTCACGGCCGGCCTGCTCAAACTGTGACAAAGAATCTTTACGCTGCTTGGTCATCTTGGTCAGAACAACGATAATATCGTCATCGCTTAAATCCTGACGATTATCGACTTCCAGCTGTTTGATGGCGGCAGTAATTTGCCGCAAGGTGCCAAGACGATCTTTGTCTTTGGCGCGCATCGCATCTTTGACGCTGTCTTGAATCGTGACCTTAAGCGGGCTGGCTTCAGCAGGCATCGAATGGCCTTACTTAGTACAGGCGGACGCGGCTGGCGTTTTCGCGGGCCAGTTTTTTCTGATGGCGTTTAACGGCAGCAGCAGCGGCACGTTTGCGCACAGTAGTTGGTTTTTCGTAAGCTTCACGGGCACGTGCTTCTGCAACGGTACCGGCTTTTTCGCAAGCGCGTTTGAAACGACGCAGTGCTACGTCAAATGGTTCGTTCTCTTTAACTCGTACAGCAGGCATTAAAAATTCCCTAAACAGTTATCAATGAAAAGCCCTTAATTGTACGAAATATCTTTCAGAAAGCAAACAGTTAAATCACTCTAGCGCCAAAGTCGGGCATAATATTGCCGTGATTTATTCAAAGACAACAGGCTTATGCGGGTATTAGGCATCGAATCTTCCTGCGATGAAACCGGCATCGCACTTTACGACTCCGAGCGCGGTCTGCTGGCGCATGCGCTGTACAGCCAGATCGACATGCACGCTGAATATGGTGGTGTGGTGCCGGAGTTGGCCTCACGGGATCATATTCGCAAAGCGCTGCCTTTAATGCAGCAAGTGCTGGATGATGCCGGTTTAAGCCGCAAGGATATTGATGCCGTCGCTTATACCGCCGGCCCCGGATTAGTAGGGGCTTTACTGGTCGGTGCTGCGATTGGCCGCAGTCTGGCCTGGGCGCTGAATGTACCGGCGCTGGCCGTCAATCATATGGAAGGGCACTTGTTATCACCGCTGCTGGAGGCTAATCCACCGGCGTTTCCATTTGTGTCATTGCTGGTTTCCGGCGGCCATACCTTATTGGTGGACGTTAAAGCCGTTGGTGAATATCAATTGCTTGGCGAATCAATTGACGATGCGGTCGGTGAAGCCTTTGATAAAACGGCCAAAATGCTGGATCTCGGCTATCCCGGCGGTCCGGCATTGGCCAAGCTGGCAGAGCGAGGTCGGGCAGGGGTCTATGACTTTCCGCGGCCGATGGTCAATCGTCCCGGTCTGGATTTCAGTTTCAGTGGTCTGAAAACCGCAGCGCTCAATGCCTGGCATAACAGCGATAAAACTGATCAGGCCAAAGCCGATATCGCGCTGGCTTTTGAGGCTGCCGCCGTTGATACCTTGCTGATTAAATGCAAAAGGGCGCTGCAACAAACCGGCCATCAACGGCTGGTGGTTGCCGGTGGCGTCAGTGCCAATAAATCTCTGCGCGCTGCACTTAATGCCATGAAAAACAAGCAGGTGTTTTATCCACAAATGCAGTTTTGCAGTGATAACGGCGCCATGATTGCCTTTGCCGGGGCCATGCGCCAACAAGCGATGCAACTGGAAAAGCCGGCGGTCTTTAATGTCCGCTCGCGCTGGCCGCTGGATGAATTAACACCGCCATTATCAGCCTGATTTTTTCTCTTCACCGGCCAGCAAACGCTGAATATTGCTGCGATGCCGCCACAGCAGCAACAACGAAATAACCAGAATCAACCAGCGTGCCGTCATGCTGTCGATCAGCCACAAACTATAAATGGGCGTCATTAGCGCCGCACAAATCGCCGACAAAGACGAAATGCGCGTGATGATAAATACCGCCAACCAGGTTAATAAGCCGGCCAGCGCCAGTAAAGGGCATAAGGCTAAAAAAGCGCCCAACGCCGTCGCCACACCTTTACCACCCTTGAACTGAAAAAACACCGGATATAGATGGCCCAGAAAAGCCAGCAGGGCAATGGCCGCCAAAATGCCCGTGTCAAATCCCAATAAACGACCGATGACCACCGGGATCACACCTTTCAGCACATCAATGATCAGCACTGTTGCCGCCAGTTTTTTACCGCCAAACCGCAGCACATTGGTCGCCCCCGGATTACCCGATCCTTGTGTCCGTGGATCCGGCAAACCGGCGATTTTGCACAAGACAACGGCACTGGAGAGCGAGCCGATTAAATACGCGCCGAGCAACACTGCCAGCGTCAGAGCCGAGATTTCAGGCATGATATGATCCGAGCTAGTTAAAGTGCATCATTATAGGCGCTCAGCGGTAGTGGCCACCAGCAAAGCGAGTTTATGGATAAGATTTTTTTAAATAACCTGCAAATTGACACCATCATCGGCATTTATGACTGGGAACGCGAAACCCTGCAAACCCTGCGGTTTGATTTCGAATTTGACTGGGATATCCAACAGGCCGCCAGCAGTGATGACATCAAAGACACGCTGGATTACGGTGCCGTTGCCGGCCGGGTGGTGGAATTTGTCAGCGCCAGCCGCTTCCAGTTAATCGAAACATTGGCGGAAAAAGTCGTTGCTCTGCTGCTTGCTGAATTTCCAGTGCATCACCTGAAACTGACGTTGAGCAAACCAGTGAAAATTCATGGTCAGAATCAGGCGCAAATCCAGATAGAACGGACCCGCACATGAGCCATTACAGTTTTCTGATTGGTCTTGGCAGCAACATCGCACCAGTCGAAAACATGGCGCTGATGGTCAAAGCGTTGCTACCACATATTGAGCGAATCACCCTGAGCCGGGTGTTGACCACACCGCCGGTCGGTATGAACACACACCGGCATTTTTTAAATGCCGTGGCTTATATCGAATCACCGCTTCCGGCAGAGCAGCTGAAAATCATCACCAACCAAATCGAGGCAGAAATGGGCCGTGATCGCAGCGATCCGGACAGTAAGCACAAAGACCGGCCTGCCGATATCGACATACTTTGTTGCGGAAAACTGGACGACTTCGTGGTCAAACCAGCCAGCGCTATTACCGATGAATATTTTTTGTATCCATTGATAGAAGAACTGCTGGCCCATCTTGCCGGAGATAACACCCCCAATATCCAACAAGGGGTGAAGATCGATTTTGCCGGTTTATTTTTTGGAGAGGCGCCGACCGCCATCTACCGGGATGCTAACCCCGGTCAAAAAGGGGTTTTGCAACAGACTGCGGATCGCTAAATACACCGGTTCTGCGCCACCTTCTTTGGCCAGCGGCGTTTCCGATAACATGGCCTGCCGGGCCGCTTGCGTATGATTCTCGGTAAATAACACCGGCCCCGGCGCCACCGCATTGACCTTGATTTGCGGGGCCAGTTTTTTGGCCAGCGCCAGCATCATGTTGTGCAGGCCCGCCTTGGTCGTGCCATAACTGTCAAAACGCGGCGTCGGATTTTCCACGTTAATATCGGTGATATGCACGATATCGGCAGGATCGCCATTGTCACCCTGTAACTGTTCGGCAAGGCCCTGATTAATCAAAAACGGCGCCAGCATATGCACATTAAAAAACGCCTGATATTGCGCCGCAGCCGCAGCCAAATCGGTTTCTGTCGGGGTAAATGCCGAGGCGTTGTGAATAATGCCCCGATAATGTGGATAGCGGGTTTTCAGGCTTTGCACAAAACTTAAAATCGACGCGGCATCATCAAAATCAGCCTGAATGACATCAATGCCCAGATCCCGTAACTTTTGCACATCATCGGTATCTGTGCGGTAATGCGCCAGAACCCGGTAACCATCTGCCTGCAAGCGACTGGCAATATGGAAGCCGACCCGCCGGCCGGTGCCGGTGACTAAAATTGGATTTTGCACATTTAAGCCTTTTGCTGATGAAACCTACACGCAAATTACCCGCAGCAGACCCGGTCGCGCAACAGCTTAGCGCACAATTGCAGACCGTCATTGCCGAAAAAATTGCTGACAGTGGCGGCCAAATCGCCTTTGCCGACTATATGCAAATGTGTCTGTACCAGCCGGGACTCGGTTACTACAGTGCAGGCTTAAGCAAAATTGGCGCTGCTGGTGACTTTGTCACGGCACCGGAAATCAGTCCACTGTTTTCGCAGGCACTGGCCCGGCATATTGCTGATGCTTTGCAACAAAGCGGTGGTGACTGTCTGGAATTTGGTGCCGGCAGTGGCAAAATGGCTGTGGATATTTTGCAGAAACTGGCGCAATGGGATTGTTTACCCGCACATTATTTTATTATAGAAGCAAGTGCTGACTTACGTTTAAGACAGCAACAATACTTATCTGAACATATCGGCGATATTTTTGAAAACGTTGTCTGGCTGGATAAGTTGCCCGCACAATTTACCGGTGCCATCGTTGCCAACGAAGTCTGTGATGCCATGCCGGTTCATAGTCTGTTATTCGACCAGCAGGGCGTTTCTGAACGTTATATCAGCCATCACAACCAGCAACTGCGCTGGCAAAACGGCCCGATCAGTCAGCAGCGGCTGGCTGAAAAAGCCCGGTCAATTGCGCCACAACTAACCAGCAAACCATTCATCACTGAGGTTAACCTGTTTGCTGATGCCTGGCTGAACAGTCTGGCGCAATGCCTGAAACAAGGTGCGATATTTATCATTGATTATGGCCACACCGCCGGTGACTACTTTCACGCCAGCCGTGCCGATGGCGGGCTGCGCTGCCATTACCGGCATCAAGTCCATGATGATGTTTTCTGGCTGCCCGGCCTGCAGGATTTAACCGCACATGTAAATTTCAGCGATCTGGCAGAAACCGCTCATCAGGCAGGACTGGATGTTGCCGGCTTGCAGTCGCAGGCAGATTTTCTGCTGGCTGGTGACATTCTCAGTCTGGCACAGCAGCAGGCTATCGATGATCTGCAACAAATTCAGCAATCCGCAGCACTAAAACGCTTGCTGTTACCTGACCAAATGGGCGCAATGTTTAAAGCCCTGAGCTTAACTAAAAATCTGCCGCCGTTGTCACGCTGTCAACAGGGTGATTTACGCTGGCAACTGTAAATACCAGCCAATAAAAAAGGCGCCGTAGCGCCTTTTTTACTAACGAATAAGCCATTTTACTCCGTTGGATTGGCTTTTAACTCTTCGCGCAGCGCTTCAATCTCTGCGGACATTTCAAAGAGAATTTCTTTGATATTGGCCATATCGTCGCGCAAGATCTGATTGTCACGCTTATTGCGGGCAATATCTTCACGCAGCTCCGGCGTTATCAGCCCTTCATTTGCATCACCAGCACGCTCCTGGGCAGTTGCCAGAACGGTCGGGATATCAATGACCACCCAGTCGCTGCGCTCTTCGTCCGTTTCCGGATCGACATAGTAAGACTGACCGTTATCCAGCGCGATACGTTTGCCCGGCTGTGAGTCAGTGTTACGGCTACCCGGACGCAGGGGATTAACACGCCGGTCAATTTCCTGGCCGGTGTACTGATCTTTATCACGGTAATCTTCATGGACCAGACCAAAAATAATATTCAGCCGGCCCTGACCATCAATAAATACCCGGCCACTGTTGCTACGGCGTTCTTTGGCAATGGCACCCTGATGCACACCCAGTGTCACATAGGTCAGATCTTCACCAGATTCGGCAATCGAAAAGCCGCGTGACAGCGCAGAAGATAAAATCTGTAACTCACCTGGTGAATACAATGGAATTTGTTCTTCTCTAAGCAGTACACGCTGATTGATGAAAAGCGAACTCAACACCGTGCGCAAATCTTCTTGCGAAATCGAGTAGGGATGCTGATTGGCTTCACCAACTTTATCGCGTTCAACCACTTTGACATATTGCAAATCTGACTCGTACAGAATTTTGCCGTCATCGGTAACGATAACTTCTGGCTCGTCGGCTTTATTGGATCCCCCGCCACAGGCTGACAGCCCCAGCATCATTGTCATGCTGAGCGCGACAATACCGCTGTATTTCACTAGACCACGCATAAACTATTCCTCTTTTAATTCAGTTGCTTATCGCTTCAGCGATGACTGTTTTCGGCTTTGGGTTCTCTGCACAGCAGTGCTTGTACCGACTGCCGCGGATCGTACCCCTCAAACAACACTTTGCATACCTGCTCAACAATCGGCATTTCGATACCAGCCTGCTGTGCCCGCAACAATACTTCACGGGCAGCATGCATGCCTTCAACGGTTTTGCCAACTGCCTGCACCGCATCACTCACCATTAAACCGCGGCCAATCGCCAGACCTAACTGCCGGTTACGGCTCTGATCATCAGTACAGGTGAGAATCAAATCGCCCATACCGGACAAACCATACATAGTCTGCGGCTCAGCCCCGAGCGCTATTGCGAGCCGCAAAATTTCCGCCATCCCCCGGGTTAGCAGTGCCGCGCGGGCATTAGCACCATAATGCAGCCCATCACTGATACCGGCGGCAATCGCCAGAACATTTTTAACGGTGCCGCCAATTTGCACACCCAGCACATCAGACGAGGTATAAGCCCGCAAACTATTGCCATGCAATATGCCAGCAAGTTGGCTGGCAAACACCGCGTCTGTCGAGGCCACCGTCAAAGCCGTTGGCAAACCGGCCGCCACTTCGGCAGCAAACGACGGCCCGGAAACCACTGCCAGCGGATGTTCTGCCCCTAACATCTGCCTGGCCGTATCGTGCAAAAAAGTGCCGCTTTGAGGCGTCAGCCCTTTGGTTGCCCAACTGACCGGCGTTGCCGGCGCTAACCAGGGCTGCAGCAGCTTCAATAAATCAGCAAAACTATGACTCGGTACCGAGATCAGCAGATGCCGGCATTGGCTGACTGCCGATTTTAAATCGGGCTGGATCTTTAATGCCGCCGGTAACTCAATCCCCGGCAAATACGCATCATTACGACGGCTTTGCTGCATTAACGCCAGCTGTTGTTGGTCACGGCCCCATAACCAGGTTTCGTGGCCATTTCGGGCCAGCGCAATGGCCAGTGCCGTACCCCAGGCACCAGCACCAATGACCAGTGTTGGCATTAAAGCATTTTGCGCATTGCCGCTCATGTTTTACAGCTTAGTGAGTTTGTTCCTGCTGCGCAGCCTGCTGACGCATTTGTTCCATTGAGTCCAGTTTGCGTTTGTAAACGGCATCAAAGTTAACCGGTGCCAGCACTAACTGTGGGAAACCGCCTTTAATAACCAGATCCGATACCACTTCACGGGCAAACGGGAATACCGTGTTCGGGCAGTAACTGCCAATCAGCGGGCCCATTTCTTGATCGCTGTAACCAGTCAGGCTGAATACACCAGCTTGTTTGACTTCACAGATAAACGCGACTTTGTCACCGACCTTGGCCGTGACCGTCACCACCAGAACGATTTCGTGATTATCATCATCAATACGGGTGTATTCGTTACCCAGTTGCAGATCCAGCTGTGGTTTCCAGTCTTCACGGAAAATCGCCGGTGAATTGGGTGTTTCGAAGGAAACATCTTTGGTATAAATCTTTTGAATGATAAAGCGGGGCTGTTGGTCTTGTTGCGCCGCTGCGTTGTCTTCCGCCATGGGTTAAATCCTTAAGCTTGGTTGAGTCTTAAAATCAGGCCAGCATTTGATCGAGCTTATTTGCCCGGTCAATTGCCAGCAAGTCGGTATAGCCACCGACGGCCTGGTCGTTGATAAAAATTTGCGGCACCGTACGCCGCTGACTTTTTTGCATCATTTCTTCGCGCCTGGCTGGTTCCAGATCAACGCGGACTTCCTGAAATGCCACACCTTTGCGTTCCAGCAGCTGTTTGGCCATCACGCAATAGGGACAGTGTGCAGAAGAATAAACAATTACTTTAGCCATATTGAATTACCCGAATAGCGGCAGTTTGGCTTCACGCCAGGCGTGCAGTCCGCCCGACATGGCAAAAACATTGGTGTAGCCTTTGGCTTTAAGTTGTTTCGCCGCCGCCCGCGCCCGCTGGCCACTATCACAAACCACGACCAGCGGCTGCTCGGTTTTTTTCAGTTTGCCAAGATGATTGTCCATCTCAGCCTGCGGTACATTAATGGCATCGGCGATATGTGCTTTGTTAAAGGCTTCACTGTCACGGATATCAACAAAACAACCTTTTTGCTGATTAACAATGGTCACCGCTTCATTAACGCTGATTGTCTGTACACCGCTGAGTTTACGGGTCAGCGCGTCTGAAAACACCAGATATAACAACACCACAAACAGTGTCGATAAAATCCAGTGATTGATTATAAATTCGCCTAAATTTTCCATCTTTAACGTTAATCCGCCTGCTTGTTACTGCAAAATAAGTCGCACATCATGTTAACCAGCTTTAAGGTGCGCGCATCGCTTACCCGGTAATAAATTTTATTGGCATCCCGCCGGCAGGCAAGGATCTGTTTGTCACGTAATTTGGCTAAATGTTGCGAGACATTGCTTTGTGTTGTGCCTACTGCCTCAACGATATCCTGCACTGCCAGTTCAGCCTCAGCCAGCGTGCAGAGAATTTTCAGCCGCAGCGGATGCGACATGGCTTTCAGGGCGATAGCTGTTTGCTCTATTTCCCCGTCCAGCGGCATCAAAGCGGCGTTGGCTGTCTGCATTCGGTTACCTGCCGTGACTGCGACTGTAATTCGTCACAAAAGGCCATATAATACACGGCATTGTCGTCGATTTGCAGGTATTGCTGTTTTTGACGTCCGGAGGCCTCCGCAACCGTGATTAAAGGAAAACAACATGAGTCAGCCACACCGCCCTTTAGCCCTGATTATTCTCGATGGCTGGGGTTATAGCGAAGATCCCAAACACAACGCCATCCTGGCTGCCGACACGCCGGTCTGGGATCAACTTTGGCAACATTATCCACATACTTTAATTAATGCTTCGGGTGCCGGCGTTGGCCTGCCCGGTGAGCAAATGGGTAACTCCGAAGTCGGCCATTTAAATATCGGCGCCGGCCGCGTGGTCTATCAGGAGTTCACCCGTATCGGTCAGGCCATCAAAACCGGTAGTTTTTTTGAAAACAGCACATTAACCGATGGGGTTGATGCCGCTGTCAAAGCCGGTAAAGCCGTGCATATCATGGGTTTGTTATCAGATGGCGGTGTGCACAGCCATATTGAGCATATTCAGGCCATGGTGAAGCTGGCCGCCCAGCGCGGTGCCAAACAAATTTATGTGCATGCGTTTCTCGATGGGCGGGATACACCGCCGCGCAGCGCGCAAGCCTCACTGGCGGCAATGGAAACCACTTATGTCGAACTGGGCGTCGGCAAAACGGCAACGCTGGTTGGCCGTTTTTATGCAATGGATCGGGATCAACGCTGGAACCGTGTTGAACAGGCTTACCGGCTAATCACCGGAGGTGAAGCCGAATTCCATGCCGATTCGGCCAAAGCGGCGCTTGATGCCGCTTATGCCCGTGATGAAAATGATGAATTCGTTAAAGCCACCGTCATCGGTGATGCCGTCAAAATGCAGGATGGCGACAGCGTGTTTTTTATGAATTTCCGGGCTGACCGGGCCCGCGAAATCAGCGAATGTTTTATCAAAGAAGGTTTTGATGCGTTTGCCAAACCGCGTGATATCAAGCTTGCCGCCTTTGTCACGCTGACTGAGTACAAAAAAGATTTCACCGCCCCGGCAGCTTATCCACCGGAAAAATTCAACAACCTGCTCGGTGATTACATTGCCCGGCTCGGCCTGCGTCAGCTGCGGATCGCCGAAACCGAAAAGTACGCCCACGTCACCTTCTTTTTTAATGGTGGCCGCGATACACCGTATGACGGTGAAGAGCGCATTCTGGTGCCATCACCGAAAGTAGAAACCTATGACCAACAACCGGCGATGAGTGCACCGGAAGTAGCTGATCAACTGGTTAAAGCCATTCACAGCAACACTTTTGATGTCATTATCTGTAATTTTGCCAATGCCGATATGGTTGGCCATACCGGTAATTTTGACGCCGCCGTCAAAGCCGTCGAAGCCGTCGACAACTGTCTGGGCCGGATTTGGTCGGCGTTAAAAGAAGCCGGTGGTGAAATGATTGTTACCGCCGATCACGGTAATGCCGAAAAAATGCAGGATGACGAACAGGGTCAGGCGCACACCGCCCATACCAGCAATCTGGTGCCATTGTTGTACGCCGGCCGGCCGGCCAACTGTGCAGCGCAGGGCAATTTATCGGATATCGCGCCGACCATGCTGAGCCTGATGGATCTGCCGATTCCGGCAGAAATGAGTAAGCACTTGCTGGTGGACTTAAGCTGATTTCTAAAAGTATGCCCCGTTTATTAATGCTGATTTTCGGGCTGTTTTTCAGCCCGTGGCTGCTCGCTGAACCGCCGGCAAAGGAACTTGATGAAGTTCGCAGTAAAATTGACCAGCTCGATAAGTCTTTGTCAGCCGACAAACAAAGCAAAGAACAGCTGGATAAACAGTTACGGGCGCAAAGCCTGAAAGTCTCAGAAATCACCAAAACATTAAAACAAACCGAACAGGCGATTAGCGAGCAGGATCAACAAGTCAAAAAACTGCAGCAACAGTTGGGTGAACAACAGGCTGAACAACAGGCACAGCTTGATGCTTTATATCAACAATTACGTGCCGCTTTTATGCATGCGCAGCCCGGTTATCTGAAGATTCTGCTGAATCAGCAAGATCCGGTACTTATTAGCCGCCACCATGCTTATTACCGGTATTTTCATAAAGCCCGGCAGCAACAACTTGCAGAGATTGATAAACAACTGAACAGCCTCAGCGAAGAACAAAAAGCGGTGTTTGCGGCGCAAAAACAACTGCAACGGCTTTTGACCGAACAAACGGCCCAGCAGGAAGCCCTGAATGCTGAAAAACAACAGCGACAGCAAACACTGGCGGCACTGGATAAAAAGATAAGCTCACAAGCAGCCGAGCTTGCCAACCTGCGTCAGCAAGAAGCTGATCTGCAGCAATTACTGAATTCTCTGAACAAAAAATCGGTCGCCAAACCACCTGTTAACAAACAGCAGAAACCATTGACGAACTTTTCCGGTCTGACTGGCAAGTTGCTATGGCCGGTACAAGGCAAACTGCTGGCGCGCTATGGCGAGCCCAGAAATCTTGGTAAACTCCGCTGGAAAGGCATCATGATCGCTGCCGACGCTGGCAACTCAGTTCGTGCCAGCGCCGCGGGCAGAGTGGTGTTTGCTGACTGGATGAAAGGTTTTGGCCTGCTGATAATTGTCGATCATGGCGGCCAGTTTATGAGTCTGTACGGTAACAATGACAGTCTGCTGAAATCCGTCGGTGACATTGTCGATGCCGGCGACACTATTGCACAGAGCGGTAATCAGGGGGTTCGGCAAATGGCCGGCCTGTATTTCGAAATTCGCCACAAAGGTAGTCCGACCGACCCGCTGAAATGGCTGCAAAAGCAAAGCTAAGCTGCTAAATAAGGAATCAATATGAAGTTTGTAAAACGCGATATGAGCCTGTTGACCGCTGGTGCCGTACTCGGCATGACATTGATCTTCGGGCAAATGGTGTTTGCGGATCGTACGCCGGCTGAGCCAGATTTACCGATTGATGATTTACGGGCTTTTTCAGAAATTTTTGGCCGTATCAAAAGCAGTTATGTTGAACCTGTTGAAGATAAAGTACTGATTGAAAATGCCATTCGCGGCATGTTGTCGGGTCTGGACCCACACTCCAGCTATCTGGATCTGGAAGGCTTCAAAGAGTTACGTGAAGGCACCAGTGGCGAATTTGGTGGCCTCGGCATTGAAGTCTCAATGGAAGACGGCTTTGTCAAAGTGGTGGCGCCCATTGATGACACACCTGCTGCCGAGGCCGGTGTTCAGGCCGGTGACCTGATTATCCGTCTGGATGATCAGCCGGTTAAAGGTATGTCGCTGAATGATGCCGTCGATATTATGCGTGGTGAACCGGGTAGCAAAATCGAATTGACGATTATCCGCGAAGGCGCAGATAAACCGCTGACGCTGGAGCTGACCCGCGCAATCATTAAAGTGAAAAGCGTTAAATTCGAAACCCTGGAGCCGGGTTACGGATATCTGCGCATTTCCACGTTCCAGTCGCCGACCGGACAAAGTGTTCGTGATGCTATCACTAAATTAAAAGAAAACAACGACGGTAAACTCAAAGGCTTGGTACTGGATTTAAGAAATAATCCGGGCGGTGTATTGGATGCGGCCGTCGAAGTCTCTGATGCGTTTATCGATAAAGGTATGATCGTTTACACCGAAGGCCGCATTGAAGACGCCGATCAAAAGTTCCATGCCAAACCCGGCGATATGCTGAACGGCGCGCCGATTGTGGTATTGGTCAACGGTGGTTCAGCATCGGCTTCAGAAATCGTGGCCGGTGCTTTGCAGGATCATCAGCGGGCAGTGATTGTCGGCAGTAAATCCTTTGGTAAAGGCTCAGTGCAAACGGTGATGCCACTGACCAACGATACTGCGGTAAAAATGACCACCGCGCGTTATTACACGCCAAATGGCCGCTCGATTCAGGCTGATGGTATTGAGCCGGATATCGCCATTGAGGGCATTCAGGTATCTGCACTGGAAGCCAGTGAATTCACACCTTTGCGTGAGGCAGATTTGACCCGCCATCTCGAAAACGGCCAAAAAACCGAGGATGAAAAGCCGGCTGCTTCTGAAGAAGAGGCTGTAGATCCAGAGGCCAGCACTGATACACCGGATGATGAGATGGAAGATCAGCCACTGGCCGTTCGTGACTATGCCTTATCGCAAGCCCTGAACCTGCTAAAAGGCATGACCATTTTACAAAGCAAACGCTGATGACTGATGGCTAAGGTGCTGATCCCGCTGGCAGCCGGTTGTGAAGAACTGGAAGCGGTGACCATTATTGACGTTATGCGTCGGGCACAGCTTCAAGTGGTCACCGCCAGTCTGACAGCGGATCTGGCCGTTCAAGCCAGTCGAGGTGTCACGCTGGTTGCCGACACCACCCTGGATAGGGCGCTGGCGGAGGATTTTGCCATGGTGGTATTGCCAGGCGGCCAGCCCGGTACTGATAATCTCAATGCCGATGCCCGTATTCAGCAGCTGTTGAAACACATGGCCACGGCGGATAAATGGCTGGCAGCGATTTGTGCTGCACCACTGGTTTTAGCGCATGCCGGCTTGTTGAATGGCTATCGGGCGACGGCTTATCCCGGCGCCTTAACAGCAGCTGACTGGCCGCAAATTCAGCTCTGTGATGACGCGGTTGTCACCGATGCAAAGCGGATCACCTCTCGCGGCCCCGGCACTGCCATGGATTTTGCCTTAACTCTGATTGAACTGCTGACTGACAAAATCACCCGCGATAAGGTCGAAGCCGGGCTGGTCAGGCCGTAACAAAGGGAACTTATGTTCAACGTCAACGAAGCTGAGTTGTCGATCCTGTTGGTCGAACCCTCATCCACCCAGTTAAAAATCATTATGCGGCAGCTGCAACAAGCAGGTGTCAGCAAAATTGACGGCGTTGCCGATGGTGCCGCGGCACTGGCACTGATTGAAAAATACCCGCCGGATCTGATTATCAGCGCCATGTATTTACCGGATATGACGGCGGCCGATTTGTTGCTGCAAATCCGCACTGATGACCGTCATACCGACTGTAATTTTATGCTGATTTCCAGTGAAACTGACTTTAATACACTGGAACCACTGCGTCAGGCCGGCGTGGTGGCGATTTTGCCAAAACCGTTTGCACCAGAAGATTTACGCCGGGCACTGCGCACCACTGTGGATTATTTAGATCCGCAGGAGCTACGCCTGCAAAACTATGATGCCGCACACTTAAAAATCTTGCTGGTCGATGACAGCCTGACCGCCCGCAATCATATCGCCCGGGTACTGGAAGATCTGGGCATCGGCTATGTTGCCAAAGCCGAAAATGGGGCACAGGCGGTGAGTTTATTGCAGCAGGATGACTTTGATCTGGTGGTCACCGATTTAAATATGCCGGGCATGGACGGTCAGGCGCTGACTCAATATATCCGTGGCGAACTTGGCAACAACTTTATGCCGATCCTGATGGTCACCAGCGAACAGAATCAAACCCGTCTGGGGCAGGTGCAACAAGCCGGTATTTCGGCACTGCTGGACAAACCATTTGAACCGCAATCTATCCGTGAAACGCTGTATCGGGTTCTCGATGAAAGTGTTTGATCACAACTGATGCTGGCGGCTTAAGGCAATAAACTCCTGAATATAGCCAATCTCTGCATCAGTTTCACGGATCGCCGCAAACAAGGTTTTCGGCAAACCTTCAGGGCCCAGCCGGCAAATGGCCACATCTGACTCACCAGCTACCTCCCTCGCCAGCCAGTCCGGCAATACCGTCACACCGCGATTTAAAATGACCATTTGCAGCATGATTTCCAGCGACTGTAACTGTTTGCTGCCCGGTAAAATGCCCGCCGGCTGTAAAAACTGACTGAACACATCCAGCCGCTCCGGCGCCACCGGAAAGGTCAGCAACAAGGCATCAGCCAAATCTTCGGCCAACACATAGGTTTTGGTCGCCAGCGGATGGCCGTTGGCCACCATCAACACCAGCTCGTAATCCATCAGTGGCGCATAGCGGATCCCCTGCGTCACTAATTTATCCGGGGTCACCAGCAAATCGACATGCTGATTAAGCAGTGCCTGCATACCGGAAAACTGAAACTGATGACGGATATCAACATCCATATCCGGCATAGCCCGCAAATAAGCGCCCAGCACGCCTTTGAGCCATTCATAACAGGGATGACACTCCACACCCAGCCGCAGAATACCGGCACGGCCACTGGCATAGGCTTGTAGCGTTTGTTCTGTTTGCTCAAACACCGGCAATACCTGTCTTGCCACCTGCAATAACAACTCACCAGCCTGGGTCAGCCGCAGTTTACGGCCCTCTCGCTGCCATAGCGGGATTTCCAGCTTGTTTTCCAGATAGCGGATCTGGTGCGACAAAGCTGACTGGGTAACAAAAAGAGCATTGGCAGCAGCGGTCAGACTGCCGTTATCGGCCAGGGCAGCGATGATTTTCAGATGTGCGCGCTCAATCATTTATGAAATATTCTCATTTAATCGTAAATTAATATCATTATTACTCATGGATTAGCCTGACTACAATGGCACTTTTTAACAGGAGCAGGTCATGGCACTGATTCATAATTTAGGTTTCCCCCGGATTGGCCGGCAGCGGCAGTTAAAGTTTGCTCTGGAACAATTCTGGCGCGGTGAACAGACTGCTGCGCAGTTAACCGATAGCGCGGCACAGCTGCGAAACGAACACTGGCAGCTACAACAACCGCTCGACTTGATACCGGTCGGTGATTTCAGTTTATATGACCATGTGCTGGATACCAGTGCCATGGTCGGTAATCTGCCCGCCCGGGCCAGACACGGCGAAGCTTTACAACAATATTTTCTGGCAGCGCGCGGCCAGGCCGATACCACCTCATGCTGCGGTCAGACTGCAGCGGCGGCGATGACCAAATGGTTTAACAGCAACTATCATTATCTGGTGCCCGAATTCAGCGCTGACACTCAGTTTCAGGCCAATCCGCAAAATCTGCTGCAGCAATGGCAGGAAGCCAAAGCGCAGGGCATCAACGGTAAAGTTGTCATCCTCGGCCCGCTGAGTTATTTAAAACTCGGTAAAACCACCGATAACAGTGACCCGCTGCAATTATTACCGGCGCTTTTAGCCTGTTATCAGACTATTTTTAATCAACTGGCCGAAGCCGGTGTCAGCTGGGTACAAATTGATGAGCCGATCCTGGTCACCGATCTGGACAGACGTTGGCAGCAGGCTTTCGAACAAGCGTATTTCCAGCTCAGTAAAGCACCGGTAAAACTATTGCTGACCAGTTATTTTGGTGAACTGGGTGATAATTTACCGCTGGCCTGCAGTCTGCCGGTGGCCGGTTTGCATATTGATGTGGTCAGTGACGGCCGTGATGAAATCATCAAAATCGTCGATTGGTTATCAGCGCATCAGGTGGTGTCACTGGGCATTATTGATGGCCGCAATATCTGGAAAACGGATCTTGAAGACTGGCTGAATGTATTGACACCGCTGCAACAGCGTCTGGGTGACCGGTTATGGCTAGCGCCCAGTTGCTCTTTATTGCATGTCCCGGTGGATCTGGATGCTGAAACCCAACTGGACCCGGAAATACGCAGCTGGCTGGCATTTGCCGTGCAAAAACTGGCTGAATTACAACTGCTCAAACAAGCGCTGAATAACGGTGCTGAAAGCGTTCAGACAGAACTGGCCGCACACCAGGCGGCGATCATCAGCCGCCGGCAATCGGTGCGCAGCCATGATCCCGCGATCCGTCAGCGCAGTGCGGCGATTACCCCACAAATGCAGCAACGGCAAAGTGCTTATCCGCTGCGTGCACAAATCCAGCAGAGCAGGCTGAAGCTGCCGTTGCTGCCGACCACAACGATCGGCTCGTTTCCACAAACCAGTGAGATCCGCCAGATCCGTGCCCGCTTCAAACAAGGGAAAATCAGTGACACGGATTATCAAAACGCCATGCGCCAGCAAATTAGCGAGTGTGTCGCGGTGCAACAGCAACTGGGGCTGGATGTGCTGGTGCATAGTGAGGCCGAACGTAACGACATGGTCGAATATTTCGGTGAGCAGCTCAGCGGTTTTGTTTTCAGTCAGCAGGGCTGGGTGCAGTCTTACGGCTCACGCTGCGTTAAACCACCGATTCTGTATGGTGATGTGGCCAGACCACAGCCGATGACGGTTGACTGGGCAAAATTTGCACAAAGCCTCAGCGATAAACCGGTGAAAGGCATGCTGACCGGGCCGGTGACCATTCTCAACTGGTCTTTTGTCCGCGATGATCAGCCGCGCAGCCAAACCTGTCAGCAAATTGCCTTGGCGATCCGTGATGAAGTGCAGGATCTGGCAGTAGCCGGTTTGTCGATTATCCAGATCGACGAAGCGGCGCTGCGTGAAGGATTACCGCTTCGCGAGAAACACTGGCCGGATTATCTGGACTGGGCGATTGGCAGCTTCCGGCTGGCCGCCAACGGCGTTGCCGATGACGTACAGATCCACACCCATATGTGTTATTCGCAGTTTAACGACATCATTGATGCCATTGCGGCGATGGACGCTGACGTGATTACCATCGAAACTTCGCGCGGCCAGATGGCGCTGTTAAACGTTTTTGAGCAGTTTGCTTATCCCAATGCCATTGGCCCGGGCGTTTACGATATTCACAGTCCGAATATCCCTGAGGCTGCTGATATCGAAGCTCTGTTACGGCAGGCGTTGAAATTTATTCCGGCAGAGCACTTGTGGGTTAACCCGGACTGTGGCCTGA
>FYBJ01000092.1_pt1 | contig 83624 bp, 122 predicted proteins | sample 1134611 | NCBI WGS metagenome assembly FYBJ01 (sample SAMEA104116008, study PRJEB20421) | marine metagenome | isolation source: marine
AAAAGAACGGAGAGACACAAATGAGTATTTACGTATACACGATCAGCAAGCGAGTTCATAAAGTCGGCGACATCGTGATCGCGCCAATGAACTTTTTCGGTAAAGAGCCCACTGTTTTTGCTTCCAACGAACAACTTAGCCGGTACGGCCGGGCAGGCACTCGTGCTGACAATGCGCGCGACGAACTTATGGACCGTGGTGTGGTTTACTTCACTACAGCTCATCCTGGTCCTGGTTGTAAGGTCGGAGAACCCGTATTCAAAATGTCTGACACATCGTCTGGCATTCTTCCTAGCCTGATGACGGATTCGCGCCTCGACCAATGCATCGAGCGAGGTTCAGTAGTCAAGGTTGGCGAATACGCGAAAGACGAGCGTGGCCGGTACTTCATCGTCAAAGAGGGCGAAGCTGCGGAACTGAAATCATGAATTACGACAGTAAGGCAGTAGACGAAGCCGTTCGCATCACTAAGCACAACGCCCGCGTGAAATTCTTTGAGCATACCGCCGAGTTGTGTGAACGGCTTGCGACGGTAGATCCCAATGACCCAAATGTTGGGCGGATATTCGAAAGTGCATTTTCATCGATGCAAAAAGCGGCAAGTATCACCGCAGATCACATTGAAACATTGGAGGATATCTAGATGGTTTGCTTAGTTGAATGGGGAGCTGTGGCGCTCCTAGCGATTGTTGTTGGGTTCGTTGTGGTACTTGCTTGGAATATAGACCAAAGGAATTGGCCGCCCGGTTCATCTTTTTAAGTTGACCTTCTGAAGGTTTTGGTGTATAAATATAATTGCTTCCTTGGTGAAACTGGACATCACACTAGTCTTCTAAACTTGTATTGAGGGTTCGAGTCCTTCAGGAAGCGCCAAAAAGTGGTTGGGTGGTGTAGTGGTTAGCACGTGCCGCTCATAACGGTTAAGGAGTCAGTTCGATTCTGACCCCAACCACCAAATACGACAGGAGATCGACATTGGGCGAAATAGCTGAGTCTCAACAACAAATTCAACTGCCGGGATTGCCAACAGTTGTTGAAGAGCAGTTTTGGCTTTGGATCTACGTCGATCCGTTCGTTCTCGGTGGTGGAGTTGTCACCACGGTTATCGGTGTCGTAGGGTGGTATGCGAAATCGTGGATCACATATCGGTTTGACATTCGCAGAGAGCGATTCAAGATTTATATGACTAGAAAGACGTCAGATGCCGCTTCCTAACGTCCACCTCCTCGAAACATCCACTCACGACTTAATACTTGAACTGAGACGTCGTGGAGTTGTCACCGAAACAAGCTCAATATCTAGTTCGCCGAACCTTACGCAAATGCGCGATTCACTAATTCCCGAATTAGAAAAACTTTCTGCTGAAGACGCTGCGAAAGATCTGGGGCTCTTTCTCCTAGATAACAATTTCCTCCACTTCGAGAGCTTTGGTTCTGACCACAAAGTTGCTCGACTATTGACTGTTCGAAAGGATTTTTGGTATGTTTAACCCGTTCACCCACGTACGAGATAGAGTGCTACATAGGTTTCCCAGACTATACATGGGAGGTATGCTTTTAGCACTCATCACCGCCGAAAGGTGGATTGATGTAGAATCAATGTCATTCGAGGCCACGTTTCTTGCACTCTTACTTGTGGCTTGGGGGGCAACAACGCTCGTAGAAGATTACAGTGAACTACGTGAGAAGGAACTTGTTTCATGATGGGATTTGAAGATGTGGCGGTAGCTTTTGTGTTGCTAACTTCGATGACTCTCCTTCTCACCAAACACTTTCTTGCCGATTATGTTTTTGTCACCCGAAGAATGCTGGAAGAGAAGGGGTACTTCGGAAAGATCGGAGGATTCCAGCACGCGGGAGTGCACGCAAGTTTGACAGCGATTGTATTACTTCCGTTTCTGGTCGACTACAAGGACATTCTAACAGCAATCGTGTTGCTGGAGTTTTTCATCCACTACTACATCGATATTACCAAAGGATACGTTGGACGAGTGTACCAACTATCAATGACTCAGAAGTCTTTCTGGGTGCTTATGGGATTCGATCAATTGCTTCACCATATTACGTACGTTGCAATCGCTGGGGCTATCGTCTTCACCACTCTACTCTAAGGACACTACACAATGACAACTGAACACGCTACGCTCTATAAAACGGACTCAAAAGGTAAGGTTCGTGTCTGGAAAATGGAAGTCGACGGGAACAAATATCGATCAATTTCGGGCCTTGAAGATGGGGAGAAGATCGTTGGCGATTGGACTGTTGTGGAAGGGAAGAATGTTGGCAGGGCCAATGAAACTACAGCCGAAGCACAAACTCTTTCAGAAGTGGAGTCTCACTACAAAAAGAAGCTGAAAGAGTATCACACCAATCGTGATGATATCTTTGTCAAGAAGTTCATGGAGCCGATGACCGCTCGTACATGGAACGACGACAAGAAGATGACGGATGCCAAAAAGCAGCTGATCCTCAACAAAGGACGTGGGGCTCTCCAGCCCAAACTAGATGGATTCCGAAGCGTCGTGATGTCTGATGGGGTGTACGCTCGTTCGGGCGATGAGTACGTCACAGTCCCCCACATCTTCGAAGCAGCCCAAAAACTCCGGAAATCCGTTGGAGACATCATCTTTGATGGTGAGTTGTACAACCACGAGTACCGTGCAGACTTTAACCAGATCTCATCACTTGTGAAACGAAAGAAACCCACCGTAGACGATCTATCGCGCTCAGCAGAAAAGGTTCAACTGCACGTATACGATGCGTTCTTTCCTGATGAACCGAATATGACATTCTCAGACAGGTATGAGATTCTCGGAGGTCTGTCACCAAGCTTCCCCAACTGTTTCAAACTGGTCGATACGTATTTCAACAACAAACCCACTCTCAACTGGGTAGATGAACTACACAACGAATTCAAACAAGACGGGTTCGAAGGCTCGATGTACCGAGTTGAGGGTCCTTACGAGAACAAGCGTTCAGCGCTACTATGGAAGATCAAAGATTGGTTGGATGATGAATGGACGATCCTCGATATCGCGGAAGGAAAGGGTAAGTGGGCTGGCAAAGCGTTGGCGTTTTACTACATGACTCCGGCTGGAAAAGAGTTCAAGGCAACCTTTGTGGGGTCGATGGAAGAGGCAGAAAAAGTCTGGCAAAATCGAGCTAGCATCATTGGCTTGCTAGGAACTGTCAAGTATCAAGAGATGACTCCAGATGGCGCGCCCCGTTTTGGAAAGACAATCAAGATTCACTATGGTGGAAAACTGTAACTTTTTAGCGTATCGGCCGTTCAATCTATATAAATAGAAACAACCAGGAGAAGATCATGCCGTCCTCTTATAACAAACATTTTAGCGCCCAAGCGCTTCTTGAATCGCCCGAGCGTTGGCTCGTGAGTGGTGTAGGGAGTGATACTATTGCGCGCAATCCACAAATGGATGGCGGGGGAGTGATCTGAACGAGATCGAAAGATCTAGAATTTTCAGGGGGCTCCGAGAAAATCGGGGCCCCCTTCTTTTTAAGTGTTGACCTATGAGTCAATAAAGCGTATAAAGGTAATTGTGAAACGAAGTAGAAAGCCGTAAGAGAAAAAATTCAAAAAAGTTGAAATCAACTGTTGACTTTATCTCGAAAAGGCTTATATTAGTATCACAGAAGACGGGAACGTCACAAAAGTAGTGACACTACAGCTCGCCATATTGAGTGTTCCCCCGACCGTTGAGTAGGCCCGATGATCGTCCGGACCCCCTACCTTCGCGAAGGCCCCCGCCTGGAATGGCCAGGGGTGTGCCGATGAGATTTTATCTCTGAATTCGCCGGTATATCCGGAGTTTTCTGATGTGAAATTTTAAGTTGAAATTCTTGGCTCCACTGTCCATGGCTGGACATGCGCCAATAATGAGTCATAGTAAGAGCTCAGATCTTCTCCCAGCTTATGGGTAAAATAAGCACAGGTCTGAGGGCCCTGTGATCCTGAAAAGTAATCCGAAGAGCTTAGCCAGCTCACCTCAACCACTGGTTTCGTCGTATATGGGTTATTATTTCTGACTGTCTATCAGAAGAACGGGGTTCGAGTCCCCGCGAAATCGCCAACAACGGGGATGTAGTATTAATTGGGAAATATCCTGCTTTGCAAGCAGGCGTTCGGGGTTCGAGTCCCCGCTTCTCCACCAATTTGTCGGGAGTGCTGGTATGGAAACAATCAGCAAAGTTTTGTGGGTTCAAATCTCACACTCCCGCCCAACCATTTAGTGTCTTCCTGAGTATGAGAAGTATAACTGCTCACTAATCATTCCGAGTAAGGTGTAGTGGCGCATAGCTCCCTGTGACGGAGAAGGACGCAGTTCGATTCTGCTACTCGGGACCAATTCAATGCGGGCATGGTGTTAAAGGTAGCATGCGAGATTTCCAATCTTTGGGTGTGAGTTCGAGTCTCACTGTCCGCTCATAGAGTGCACGATTCTTATAAATAGCTCCAACAGGGTTAGACTATAGGTGAGAATCGTGCACTACACAATTTATAAAACTACTCATAAAAGCAGCGGCAAGATCTATATCGGTAAGCATCAGACTGAAAACCTTGATGATGGCTATATGGGATCAGGGAAACATCTCAAGAGGGCTATCAACAAGTACGGAGTTAAAGAGTTCTCAAAAGAGATTCTGTTTGAACTCAATAGTGAAGCTGAGATGAATGAGAAGGAAGCGGAATTAGTCACTCCGTCCTTTGTAGAGAGATCCGACACTTACAATCTATGTTCTGGGGGCCAGGGAGGTTTCGGTCACATAAACTCAAATGTAGAGTTCCGAATATTGAAGAATCGAAAAGCACGAAGGCGCGCTAATGATGCTGGAGCTTTAGAGATAGCTCGGCACGTTAACACAGCCAATCGACGGAAATACGAGTTAAACCCCATCAAGTGCGCAAACAGAACATGCGGTGAGTATCTAGAATACCTCGACTACCAATTTAGATCATCTAAGTATTGTAGTAACCGATGTAAATCTATGGGGAGCAGTAACTCTCAGTATGGTACGATGTGGATAACTAACGGGACAGAAAACAGGAAGATAAGAAAGAGTGAACTTATACCAGAGAATTGGTATAGGGGGAGAGTACTTAGAAAGAAGTGCACTCCCGACGTGGATCCGACCGCGTGTTAGAATGTTCTCTGACTTCTCTGTTCCTCCTAACGCACAAGGCGTGCGGCCGAGCTGTTAACTCGTGTGAGCCTGGTTCAATTCCAGGAGGGGGAGCCAAAATATGGTAGTAGATCAGTGCGGTAGGTGCACACTGAGCTGTTCGAAATACCCGACGTTAGGGAGGTAGATCTCTAAAGGATCAGCTACGGCTACGTCGTTAAATGGAAGCCTCCCAGGATAGCGGTACCGCAAGCGCGGCTAAGACGCCCCAAGAAGTGGGTAAGTGCCAAAAGCATTAGAAACATGTGCCCCGGTACTCCAACTGGCAGAGAGGTCCGGTTTAGACCCGGTATAGTGCGAGTTCAAATCTCGCTCGGGGTACCAAAAATTGCTTCCGTAACTCAGCGGACAGAGTGCTTGGCTTCGAACCAAGTGGACGCGGGTTCGAATCCTGCCGGGAGCTCCAAGAACCGACCCCATTTTCGAGATTGTGGGGACTAGTCGGATCGTAACCATACGAGAGAATCTCGCATGTTCAGCCATCAAGAGTCACTTCCCTGACATCACTAATGGTTAAACGGATAAGACCACTCGTTTGGGAAGATTCGGGAAAAAGCACATCCGGCGAAAGCTGGACAATGAGGAATGGTTGACCTCGTCAGAGCGAAAGCTTTGTCTGGTGTAATGTATCCTAAACATGGAAGGCTCGGGAGCTAGTCTATAGGACGTAAGTGCCATGCCCTCCAATTCATATCGGTCTGGTGTAAAGGTAACACGTTGGCTTCCAAACCCAAAAATCGGGGTTCAATTCCTCGGACCGATGCCAAAATGAGAAAATGTGATATGTATTGTGAGAGATGTAGTAGTAAAATGGAAATCGGTAAAGCAATTGATCCTGGTTATCCGGAGAATGCTATTACCCAATTCACTCCACTAAAAAACTCTGACACTATAGATATCATTGATGTCTTCAAATGTCCCAAGTGCGGACATTCAGAACATATCGACTTTGCTGCCGTCATCTAATTGGCCTAGGATCCCTGATTTTCACTCAGGAGCATGAGGGTTCGAATCCCTTCGGCAGTACCAATAACTAGCGCAGGATCATATCCGTAAGCCGCGAGGAATTCAGGTTGGTGAGTGTACGCCCACGTAGCGACGGTAATCCGGACTGCAATAGGTGTCCAAGCGACCGTAGCGTGCGAATACAGTAATCATCTGCGAGTGGGAAAGCCTGGTTAATCCGCTTGCCTTGGAAGCAAGAGAACGAGTGTTCGAATCACTCCTCGCAGACCAACAAAGATATTTTGCCGTGTAGCTCAGTGGTAGCAGCGAAGAGCCGATAACTCTTAGGTCGTGAGTTCGATTCTCACCTCGGCAACCAAATCACACTTTCCTGGTGTAATGTCAGCATACTACTCGCATGGAGTGGGGGACGCAGTTCAATTCTGTGGGAAAGTACCATATCCAAGCCCGAGTAGTCCAATTGGCAGGAGACAGCATCCTCAAACGGTGTACAGTGTGAGTTCGAATCTCGCTTCGGGTACCAATTTACAGCTTCGGCTGCTTTGGTCGTGTTTCGGCGCGGCCTTTATTAGAGATTTAGCTGGTCTGCCTGAGTGGTCGAAAGGAACGGTTTTGTAAGCCGTAGCGAAAGCCGTCGTAGGTTCGAATCCTACGGCCAGCACCAAATTATCATTCTCCCTTCGTCTATCTGGTAGGACGTCTGATTTTGAGTCAGAAAAGCTTGGTTCGAACCCAAGAGGGAGATCCAAATAAATGAGGACCGTATGTCAAAAGCATCTGATGACTATGACATTGACACATGGCAGCATGTATCCAGCGCGTTAGGAAACGGATACTTCTCGGGAGTGAGCATGGAGACGATGTGGGAAGCTGTTAAGCAGTCTTCTAACAGAGAAGAATTTGACGCCGCAATTGCTGGCTCTGTCAAGATTGAAGACATCAAGAAAGCTATGGACCGGTAGCTGATTGCGCCAGTAGCTCAGAGGCAGAGCAGGGAACTCTTAATTCCAAGGTCCAGGGTTCGAATCCCTGCTGGCACACCAATATTACAAGTTAAGTTTGAACCGGTAGCTCAGAGGCAGAGCACGGGGCCTTTAACCCCGGTGTCGAGATTTCGAAATTCTCCCGGTTCTCCACAGTTCGTGATCGTCTAATAACCACCGTATAAGCGACTGGTGGTAAGATGTTGGGATAGGAACCCAAAGATGGTCGCCGAAAGTTCTTCTCGCGAGGGAACGAGTAAGCAGGAATGTCACTCGAGTGACATGTCGCCTCACGAAGCCAATTCAAGAACATCTGCTGGAGGGCGCCTTCCCAGCGATGAGATAAGTAGCTCAGAAGCATGGAGAAATCCAAAGAGCACCAGTATATGACTGCTGGAGGACGTTGGGAAGTATGTCGACCCAACCTTATCGCTAATGTATGACTATGCAAGCGGTCAAAGCAGCGAGGCTGTAACCCTCGTCCGGACTTCCGGTTCCCAGGTTCGAATCCATGGGTCATGCACATAGAGTACACGAATTCCACAAATAGCTCAAAGGGTAAGACTAGGAGTGGAATTCGTGTACTACACAATATATAAGATCACCTCCAACTCTCACCACCAATTCACGCTTTCGTAGTGAAACAGGAAATAACACGAGTCTACGAAACTCGAGATGTAGGTTCGAGTCCTACCGAAAGCACCAGTTCGCCACGAAAAGGCGATGCCGCGCATGTCTTACAGAGATCGTCCGGACATGCGGGTTTGTACAGAGGACGCTGGGTGAGTAGCCACCTCAAGACCGTATCATTTCGAGGACGTAACCGGATTGTCCAACGTTCTCTCCAGCTTTGATCAAGCTATAGATCTCAGCTGAGCATTTCGGTCCCATAGTTTACGCGTTGGTTAGAACGTAGCCCTCTCAAGGCTAAGAACCGAGTTCAACCCTCGGTGGGACTACCAAATACGTTCTGACGGGAACGTTTGCTGGTTATCATCCTATTCCAGGCCGTCACCTGTGTTTTTCGGATGATGCAGTAGTTTAAAGGAAAGAACAGTCGGCTTGAGGCCGACAGACCTGGGTTCGAATCCCAGTTGCATATCTTAACCAGCAAGAAATTCAATGGAAGGTGCCGTCGAGGTGGCAAACAGGATTTGAACTCCTGGGGCACGGAAACGTGCGGGTTTCGATTACTCCACCTTCCGATAGAGTGCACGGTTCTCACAAATAGCGCCAACAGGGTAAGACTATGGGTGGGGATCGTGCACTACACAATTTATCAAGTAACTCATCCAGAAAGAATCACGTCTATGTAGCTCAGGGGTAGAGCGAGGGATTGAAGATCCCTGCGTCGGAAGTTCGATTCCTCCCATAGACACCAAAAACTTCAAATTAACCGTTGACTTCTGTTGAGTGAATGCTGATATTAAGCATATCAAAAAAGAACGGAGAGACTCAAATGAAAACGCTAGACGTTATCCCAACAGGAACATACGTAAAGGTCAGCTTTGATGTACCCAAGAATGGCGTCCCCGTGACCGGTCACGACGTTGTCAAGTCTGCCACCGTAATAGAAACCACAGGCGACATTAAGTATAACCTACTCGAGCTCGGAGAGTGGTACGGAGTTGAAGGGCTTGAACGCGTAGCTGATGCTGACGCAGCATCGCTGCTGGCGATTACTGTATCAGATGATCGGACAGATACTACCTACTCGATTCGTCACGATTTTCGCGAAAGTCTTCATCTCATGGATGAGTCTGATGGGTGAGGTATAATGAAAACGCTAGATGATAATCATCCAAAAGAGGAATATTTTACCACGACGTTTACTGTGGACCCCGCACTGAATGATGGATTTTCTGAAGTGTTTAGGCAGGGAAATGAGCCGTGGTGGTGGTATGACTCTCCAAACAAGACGCCTGCTGTCGGCCCCGTGCCAAATTTCACTGGAGCAAAGTTCAAATCTCTGCATCGGTGGACCGAATTGGTGGTCGGAGTATAAAGGGGCACAAGTTAAATTTCCGCAGGCAGCTCAGCGGTAGAGCACCTAGCCAAAGTTGGACAAAGTTAGGAACAACGCATGAAGCGCAAGACTGATTACCTTGCATCCGAGTGTGGTCTTAGTACTGATGGAGTCTTGAACGGAGATCTCACAGACCGGCCAGTCCGTGAAGGATCTGAATTTGGACGAATCCTAGGGTGGCGGTGGTTCAATTCCATCCCTGCGGACCAAAAATTCTTAGCATCGAAGTGCCCAGACAGCTTGACTGATCTGATTATTGAGATGCTAAATATCTCCAGCTCCATTCACGTATTAGAGCCGTCAGCAGGAACTGGCGGGATCCGTGATAAGTTGACGCAGAAAACACGCCACGTTGTCAGCGTTGAGCTGAACAAGAAGAGTTTTGAGGAGCTTGACAAAGTAGGCGGAATTAACATTAACGCGAACTTCCTACTATTGGAACCGAAGATGAACTTCGACTGCGTTGTGATGTGTCCTCCGAAAGACTTCCTACCGCACGTCCATCACGCTATGAGCTTCCTCAAGTCTGACGGAAAGTTGGTCGCCGTTGTGCAATATGATGAGAAATCCGTCTTAGAGCTGGATCAAGCGTTGACTTATACTCCATTACCTGATATGTTCGTATTCAACGGTAACAGTGTACAGTGTGGGGTGATCACGAATGAAATGGTTTAAGTTCACATATCGTCAATCGGGCGGACTCCAGGAGTGTCCCTACTTTAAGCGGACAGTGCTTCAAGTTGGCAAATTCTCGTTGAGACTGCACGAATGGTATGCTGACGATGATCATCGCCATATGCATGACCACCCTCATTGGTTTGTTACTTTGGTCCTTAAAGGCGGATACGTCGACGTTTCTGATGATGGACTTGACGTTCTGAGAATGGGGTCGGTACGATTCCGCCGAGCAGATCACGCTCATATGGTAACAGAAGTTGTTCCCGGGACAATTACACTATTGTTAACCGGTCCGTCTATTCGGCGGTGGGGATTCTGGGTCAAAGGTAAACTGATCGGCCGAGACAAGTACTTTGTCGTGCACGGCCATCACCCATGCGATCCCACAGAGGATCCGGTTCGAATCAAGCCGGGCGGAGAAAGACTATAGAGGTGCGGTAGCTGAGTAGGTCCAAGCAGTCGGCTCATATCCGACAGTACGTCAGTTCGATCCTGACCCGCACCACCAAAGTACTATCCACAGAAGAACCCTTCCAGGTGAGAGACCAGTTTGGGCGCGCAAGGTGTGGAGCTTGCAACTAATTTGTCTTGGTGAGGGAAAAGTGGTAATCCGAGAGGTTTGGAACTTCTAGAAGGCGGTTCGATCCCGCCCACCATGACCACTAATGGATAGGTGGCAGAGTGGTAATGCAGCTGGTTGCTAACCAGTAACACCGAAAGGTGTCCAGGGTTCGAATCCCTGCCTATCCGCCAAGAAGGGGAACATTTGTGGACGCTTTAGATGACAGCTACAGGAAAGTGATTCCCAGGAAGTTGCTTAACTACGTACTAAACGACTGCCCCAACACTTGGCCTCTGAGAAACGTATATAACGCTTGGCTGGAAAACGGCGAAGACACCGAATTGACTATTGAAGTCATTAAAGCTATTGAACGGAAGAAGACGATCGAGCTATTTCCAGGATACCCTCAACCGATCGCCTAAGTATTCCCTTCTATGAAAGGATAACTACATGATGTGTGATAGAGACCTATTTACAAAGGTGTTGTAGGGTGATGCCTTGATAGATGTGGGTGATATAATCAGGCCCTTGTGAGGTCGACCCAGCCACGCGCTGGTCAAAGCGGCAAACCGCCCCCACTATTCTCCCTTCGTCTAGTGGTAGGACGCGAGACTCTGAATCTCGAAACCTTTGGTTCGAATCCAAGAGGGAGAACCATACAACGCCCGATTAGCTCAGTGGTAGAGCTCTACCTCGACACGGTAGGTAAGCCGAAGTTCAATTCTTCGATTGGGCACCAAGATACTCAAAGCGGATAACTTCTAGAACAAGCCGTGAGAGAGTGGGGTATTTCATTGCAATTGGGGTACTCCTGGTACACTAGATATCTGGCGGCGAGTCGTGGACAAGCCAGATAACCCTGCAGAGAACGGGCTGTGATAACATGAATGACTACTACAATGTTGTGGTGTATACCGAAGACTGTAAAGTGGATTCCTAGTCCGGCTCATATAACAGGACGAACGGCAGTTGTAGAAGCTCTGCTGAGGTACCACAGATAAATGTTGACTTCTGTTGTGAGAATGCTTATATTGAGGGTATTACAAAGAGAGGAAACAACAATATGACGATCGTTGAAAAAATTCTGAATGTGTTCGGCTTGACCCTCAAGTGGAAGCACGAACCTTATACATACCATACAACGGCCTCTGGCACTGAAATGGTTATTGACCATACAGACACCCTTTAACACAGGAACGTCAAATGTTCTACTACGAGAATGACCGCGCCTTCTAAGCATTCTAGCTTAAGGAGGACGAGATGTCAAGAACACGAAGAAACAGTATGAGTGTGTGGTGGCGGTCAGAAAAGGTCACCCTTGCGCGCGAGATACAATACCGCAACCACTGTCGGTGGGTTCTGCCACACGCACCATCCAACAAGAGGCTGATGAGAGAGGCTTCGAGAACGGATGAAGAAATTGTTGACTCGGTCAACACACGTGGTGCGAAATACAAAAGAGACGGCCGCTACGGACTAACGAGAACCGTTTGTAATACGGGGTTCAAGAAAGAAGCGAGCAGAGTAGTTCGGAGAGCCAATAAACGGTTCTGCGACCGTGTTGTAGCCGATAACTGGGAGCACGATCCTTACCCTATCACAAAACTAGGGTCTCCAACTGAATGGAATTGGTGGTGACCGACAAGATATGCGCCTCGAGCCAGATGGGAAGGCAGAAGGTTTACATCCTTTGACAGACTAGGTTCGATTCCTAGGAGGCGTACCAAACCCACAATGATAAATAGATCTAGATGTGTGGCACTTTTCTTACCACACTAACGATCGAGGAAGTGGATGGTTAACGGTTTAGGTCCATGGTGGTTTCCCGACAAATGGCGCCGGGTGCTAACGAATCTGAGTAATCAGTTTTTCGATGAAGCGTCGTGGATCAAGCACGACGAGGGGTATGAGAGAGGCGATCCCGCAAGACAAATTTGCGACCTCAAGTTCCTTCAAGCAATGCTCAGAGACGCATCAAAAACATCACGCGTGTGGAAGATTTGGGCATGTGTGTGTTTGGCTGGATTTTTTTGGACGATGGTACGCCTGTTTGGATGGATGAGCTACAACTACAAGCCCGAGTAGCCCAATCGGCAGAGGCAGCAGGTTTAAATTCTGTTCAGTGTGGGTTCGAGTCCCACTTCGGGTACCATTTCTCAAATTAGCTGTTGACTTATTATTCTCTAATGGTTATGTTGTTGGTAACAGAGGAGAATACATGAAACGTTATATAGTAGAATACAATGTCGCGGGCCAAACGTGTATGGTGCCCTTCTCGACGTGGCTAGATGTGGAGGTGTTCATTACAACGATTGGGCCCAGCAACTTTTTATCGATTGCGGAGTATGAAGTATGAATGACTCAGTTTTGACGAACGAGATAGTTATCAGCTTCGCTTTCGGTTACGCCGCAGCCGCGCACCGTGGTCAAACTTATGGTGGTGTTCCATACACAGAGCATTTGCGCGCAACGGTGGACAACGTGGTGTTCGCATACAATAGTGCTCAATACCCCACCACGCTGCCGAATCGTCTCGGTTCGATCTTAACTGCGATTTTGCATGATGTAGTCGAGGACACATCGGTCACAATCGAAGATATCCAAAACAGCTTTGGACCGGACGTCCGCGATGCTGTTGATGGTGTAACTGATGAGTACTGGGAAAACAGCACGCGTGCAGCACGCAAAGCCGCAACATACGGGAAAACAGCACGGAACCCTACCAGCCGAATCGTTAAACTTGCGGATCGCCTGGCTAACGTGCAATCTGGAGGCAAAGTTGACATGTACCGAAAAGAGCATGCTGATTTTATAGCAGGAATCCTTCCAAACGGGCCTGCGAATGAAGCGGAGAAGATTTTAGTTGACTCCATCGAAGAATTGATGTATAACTAGTATTAGGTCTGGTGGCGGAACGGTTACGCAGCGGATTGCAAATCCGTGTATGAGGGTTCAAGTCCCTCCCAGACCTCCAAAAACATCTATCAGTTGAAAGGAACATATACGATGTCAGATGAGAAGAATCCAAGCAAGTCTATTCTTGCGCAAGTCCAGGACGAAGCAGCTAAAGCGCGCCGTGCTGCAGCCAAATCAGAGATGAAAGACGCTCTCAGTGATTGGATCAAAGCAAACGACGCAATGCGGAAAGTTGAAGCGCGCATGGTTGAAATCGCCGAAGGCGTTGGTGAAAAAATCGACGTGGAAACTCTGCTGCAAGACTAATACGCAGAGAGTAAAAGGGTGTGGGATGGCGGGCCAGTCATTAGATCTAGTTAAGACAGACGTATTCGACGACGACTCGGTTGTGATCCGGCAAATTCATCTACATCCGAATGACTGCGCGAAGAGGATCTACTTTGGTCCTCTTCACGCAACCTTGGCTCAATTGTATAATGACGGATTCACCTTAGTCATGTACACCTCAAAACTGGGTATGGTGTACCCCCGTAAAGTTAATGTGTATTTGGAGAGTCCACCAAATCTCAATCGCGTCAGATACAAAGTTTGTCGGATCACCGTTAACAGTATCCAGCGAGGCAGGACTCCAGCGAGCTATGTTCGTGACCGTATCGACTTGACTTATAAGCGAAATCAGGGGACAGGGGGAACGTTAGAAGCACAGAGCCCAAAACAGTCATTGGCACCGGCCATCATCAAAGACCAAAGTCCTGTTGATTATATATTGAGCAAATATGCCAACCAAAGTATTCTGACTGAGAGTGGCATGGTAGGTAATAAACCGACAACTGTTTGGTTGCGAGATCAATTGAATATGGCCCGTGAGACCGGGCGACTATAAAGCATGGAATGAACAATATGACAGAAGAAGATAGCGACCAAACGTATCGTGTAACAGCAAGCGAACTCAGGGGGTTTGTCGAACGGTACGAACGGCTTGAAGCTGAGAAGAAAGACCTCGGAACGATGCAGAAAGAAGTGATGGCGGAAGCAAAGGGGCGTGGGTACGATACAAAAGCGCTCAGGAAGCTCATCGCGATGCGAAAACGAGATCCCAACGACGTTTCAGAACAAGAAGCGCTGATCGAGTTGTATAAAGAAGCTCTCGGAATGTAATGCGGACGTAGCGTAAAGGTAACGTGCTTGGTTGCCAGCCATAAACTGTTGACTTCTGTTGTTATAACGCTTACATTGGAACGAACATAAAGAAAGGGTTTGTCATGAACCAAGATCAATTGCACGACGCGAAAGAGTTTAAACCACGTCTCTATATTTTGGTTCGTGATGACCTACCGGATTTGTCTCCAGGCAAACTTGGTGCACAGGTTTCTCATGCGACAAACTTATTCGAACAAGATACTGCCAAATGGGATCGCGATGCGCTCGAATCGCTTGAGCAGTGGCGTGGAGAAGGTGGTGGGTTCGGAACGTGTATCGTATTGCGTGTTGACGCGTACCAGCTCAACTACTGGCTGCCCCGGTCCCGTGTCGTACAGGACACTTCTTATCCGTTCCGAACATGGGAAGGTAAGTTGGTCACCACCGACATTCACACATGCGGCTGGTATTTTGCTCACCGTGCCGACGATCCTATGATGAAGCTTATCTCTGAGTTGGAACTGTTTTGATGCAGACAGTAGACGGCCGACCAGTGAAAATCGTAACACGGAACAAATCTGGCATGTCTATATTTGTCGTGTATGGAACACTGGTCGGCCGGCCGTGTCATTGGACGGTCGATGGAAAATACCGAATGGATGATCGATCTGATCCACGAGATTTGAAAGTCTTCAAATGAAACTTGTTCCTATCGAGCCATTCTGCGCAAACTTAACAGTCTCACGATCCGTATATTTGCATCCGGATAGTGGTTATCTTGCGCCGTCGAGGTCAGTTTCTCACCCCTCTCAAGTGTTCGACGGCCGTTTAATGGCAACCGTAGAAGCGGTGTTTGATGACCTCAGCGGATTCAAGTTTCGTGTGTGTAACGGTCGTTGGGAAGGGTTATACGACCTCGATACTCCAAACCACCTCGTATGTTTTAGACCCAGCGCGCCAAGCGGTCGTGAAATCCATTCGTGTGAACCATTTCAGGTCGTCGTTCCTGGGTCATTGACAAATGATGAGTGTGAGAGCTGGTACACTGGCAATTATAAGACTCCAGAGCAGTTGCAGGAAGATTACGAGCAGGATCCTGGAGATTATGTCCCATACTAGGAGAAGAGTATGACACACGAATATATCAATTGGTTGAGTGATCAGACACCAGAACGGCGTGAGGCTAGCCTAGATATGTTGTGTGCTGCCAGGCAGTTGGGTCAAGCTTCCGATAAGGCACCGTTCTCGGAAGAAGTAAAACTGCTGCGGAAAACAGTATCAGACTACTACGAAGAGTGGGGAAACTAAGCATGCCCAGTTACGTTGAGATGGATATTTCCCACATGTGTTACTCGATTGGTGGCGAGCATCACTATGCGAAACTGTGGGACACAACCAAATGTGAGACAACTGAAGTTAGACGCAAGTTGGATGACCCAAAAGAAGTTGAGTACTTGATCGAGAAGGATGGGGACGACTACCATCGACTGGGGATGAAGACAGGCCGGTTCAATGGATATAAGCACGCTCGTGAACATGCAATTCGTGTATTCGAAGAAGAGTTTACAGCAAATGACGTGTTGTTTTATGTTGACTCGGATATCCGAGAAGATGATAAAGGCAAGTACCATGTCGATTATCACGTCCTCTTGCGCGCTCCCGAAGAGTTTAGAGAGGGATTCTCCAAGCTTGATAGATTTGACATCGGCGCAAGGTTCAAGTTCTTAGATGAAATGGGATATGGTGATGGATAGAGACAGAGGCCCAGAAAGAATTCGGTTGGAAATCCGCAAGGATACATCAGTATCTGTAACTTTTCTTGGCGAGGATCGCACTCGAGTTGAGTCCAGTGACGTATACTTTCGTGGTGATGTGCACGCCCGGCAGTTACACATGATCGAAGAGCTCCGCAATAAGAACTATGAGCTACAAGAAAAAATCGAAAAATTGGAAAATAACTGTTGACATCGGCCTAAATAAGCCGTATATTAACACTACAGAAGCAAACAAGACTGCTTCTGGGCTCTTTGAAAAATGACTGGAAACGCTTTAGACGCAAGTCGATGATAAGCAAAAACTATGTTTACACAGGCATATTGGGTAGTAGCGTAGCAAAGTGGCATTTGGTGATTCTTATGTTAACTGCTGGGTAAACGCTTTCGACAATAGGTTGGGATTCTCTGACTTTATCATCAGGATACCGACTGACGATAGAATAACAGTATGTCGTTGCAAACATAGTACGAATGGCGGTATGGCGTCATTAGGATAAGACACGTGAGTGTCCCAAAGATGGGTTTCCCATAAACCATCGCTCGCAAGAGTCCGACTATACAAGCCTAAGAAAAGGTTACCGGTATCGTATGCCGTAGTAGCTGTCTCTTATAGAGAGGGACTAGGTAGAAAGTTGTTGCTTGAGTGTCTGAAAAGATAATCTCTGAAACTGGAGACAGTAAAGAGGAAATCGGTTGGCGCCGTTACTCCAAGCATGCCAAAACAACGAGCACTGATTTCTAATAGGTAGAGAGTAGGTTCAACTCTTAGCGGAGGAGGGCGATTCTCAGTATTAACGATAGAGGGCCCCGGACAGGGTAACCCCGGATCGTGAAGTACGGTTTACTATCCTTTAGCGAGGAGAAAGATAACGTAGGTGTATTGTATTCTGTTCCTAACAAGGTTCGGAGCAATCGGGGCAATACATCTTGGTGGGTTCGCAAAGTATCTCAATGGTAGAGAGACTGCCTTCTAAGCAGTAAGTGAGGGTTCAATTCCCTTCTTAGCATCAAAAATTCAAAAAGTTGCCCCGGTTGTGCGTTAAAGACGCCTAATACTGAACTCTTCGGAGAATTCAGTCGCTCAAAGCTCGAAAGGTGGAGAGTGTTGTTGGAATAGAAGACGTAACGGTTTAGCGACTGTGAACTGCTCGCAAGGCAGACGGAAGATTGAACGACGAGTAACGCATAATGACACGTGAAATGCGACACGTTAAAAAACGCGGCGTTGAGTGATACATTCAGAGCTTAATTGCGGAATGTGGATGAAGGATTAACGGGCCACGCAAATGGTGCCGGTACGGTTCGAAGACACTCGCAGTGTGGTATAATCTCAGCCTACACTAAAATTCAAAAGGAAAAGCACATGAACGATCAAGAGAAATTCTACGACCGTTGTGCACAAATTCTCAACACGTCCCACAAATACCGTTCTCCTGTTTCTAGGAGAACGCGATGGAACAATCGAATTGTGGGAAACGGAAGGTTTCCTGGTTTCGGGACGATATCTGATCACGGGTCATGTATCCGAATAATCAGTAAAAGAGGAACAACGGTTCACAACACATACGAGGATGTTTACACATTTTTGAAAGCGCTCTGAGGAGTGTTTTGGAGAGTGTGAATTTATACACTCACGATTTGCGCGGTAGAGCAGAGGCCAGCTCGTCAGATTCATATTCTGGAGGTCGTCGGTTCGAATCCGGCCCGCGCAACCAACACGATAGGAGCTACACTGTGGGCTGGGGCAACTGTGGAGAAGATTTCAACGGACGTTTAAATTGACCCCAACAGATCCAAACATACACATCTAGGGAAACATGATGGCTAAAGTTAATATTGATCCAGCGTTCAACGGCGGCAACGACCTTGTTGCAGAGCTGAAAGTAAAAGCAAAATTTCTGGCTGAATACATCCAATCTGTCTGTCCAGACAGTGATCAGAAAGACCGGGCACTGATGGATCTACAGTCAGCACAGATGTTTGCGGTATCATCTATGTTCGGAGATAAGTGATGGACTTTGATACTTGGTTTGAAAACAACGATTGGTGGAAAGAAGACGACGCTCGAGTTGTGTTCGAGCAACATTGGGATGTGCTCCGAGAGAACTCTGACTGGCATCCAGATGACATAGCTGACATGTTCGACGACCTCGTTAGGGTTATGAGAAACGAATATGGGGACTGATTTGATGGTTAAGTGTTCTGGTGCGCACAGTTTATGTGATATGGGCGGCCCATGCCCATATTGTGAGCCCGTGTATCCGCTGAGAGACACTGATGGTCGGTTTGTCAGCATGAAAGATCATGTTGTGCAGTGCGAAGACCAACCTCTACAGGAATAGGGAGAATACAGTATGGGATCGATTTCAAGCAGACAGGCAGGAATCGCCGCGGCGAATTTTACTCAGCTTCGAAAGAATCGTGTAAGAAAGGCTGATTCGGTCGTGAGAGTTGGCGAGAACCACTACGTCATCAAACTTGCAACAGGCCAATTCGTCAACGTGTCTACTCGATCATCTGTCAACCACAACGTTCACGTTATCAATTTCAACGACCGTCTTACTTTGGAGGCATTAGCGAAGCTTGGCGCCTGCACACAGGAAGAAGTAGATGCTCACATGGAGTGGATTGACGCACGGGCCGCTTCATACGATCGTAAGTGGGCAATCGACAGTTTGCAAAAATCGTGTGAACGGCTAGGTATTCCCGTTCCAGACGTACCAGAATAACGCTCCTATAGCTCAGAGGTAGATCGCTTCCTTGGTAAGGAAGAGGACGTTGGTTCGAATCCAACTGGGAGCACCAATAAGGAAAGATATCATGTACTGTATACAAAGCTACTCCGAACAGCACAAAGCGCCAATGTGGTTAACATCCGATAAACCAGGCAAAAAGCATTGGTTAGACGCTGTGAATGAGACGGGCGAGCTTTCCCCAAACGACGACCTACCGTATCTGTATTTTGCTCTCGACTTCGCATCACCGCTAATATTTGAGACATCGGACAGTGCTGGCGTAATTTTGTTGGCGCTTATCGAATCTACTGGACTTCCTAGTAACATCGATCGGAGTTTGATTGAAAACGTTTGCATATCCGAGATTATCTTTGAGCCTTTAGCCATGGATCCGAGAGAAGTTGAGCGCGCTCAAGCAAAACACGAATGGAGTAAGTTGACGCCGCGTCAGCGGAGATTGATAGGGACTTGGAGTTGACACAGATAACGGTAAAGTTTCACCTAGGTGAAGCCCAAATGAAAAAGATGGAAGATTTGGACTTGACTAACTACGAGGACTGGTAATGCTGTACGCAATTGGTGATATTCACGGAAATCTTGAAGCTCTTACGAAGCTACATGATATGATCATGGAAGACAGTTTGTTACATGATGAGAGCCACACCGTTCTTTTCATCGGCGATTATATCGATCGTGGCCCAGATAATCCTGGTGTTATTGACCTCGTCCAGCGAGGTTTTGATGGTTTCAACAAGATCTACTTGGAAGGTAACCACGAAAACATGGCGATTGATAGTCTCGATCACGGTCAAGATGCCGACATGTGGTTGTACAATGGTGGAGCTCAAACCGTCTCTCAATTCGGTGAGGAAGGCCTCGAACGCGATCTGAAACCCTTTCTCAAAACGTTAAAGCGATGGCATCTGGTTGGAAACTTCCTATTCGTCCACGCTGGAGTGTTTCCGGGTCGGTCCCTGGAGGAAAACAACATTCGAAAGTTGTCTGAACGAGAGCCGTTTCTGTGGATTCGTGAACCGTTTCTATCGTTCCCAGGTGAGTTCAAGTTGGGTGAGGGGGGATCGCCTGTGACTGTTGTCCACGGACACACTCCCACTCCCCACGATCCAAAACGGCCTAAAGACCACTCTGAGCCCATAATTCTATCGAACAGAATTAATCTTGATACGGGCGCGGTATGGACGGGTATCCTGTCTGCTGCAAAATTCGATAACGACGGCGAGTCGTTGATTTGTACACTTACTACGAGGTAAATATGTGTGTTGTTTCAATGGTGGGAGACCACTATCAAGAGTTAATCCCGCGTCGGTGGCCTAACGTTGTGCCAGCATATACAGATACTGGCGTCGATGTTGTTGAACTGAAACGTAGAATCGACATGATGGAAGCTGAAAACTCTAAGCAGCTTGAAGATCTTCGACGAACGATTGAGGATATGCGTGACTTGTTAGTCAAAGCTAAACAGTACGACGTTGATAACGCTGAACCAGACTGCGAAGTTGATGAGAAGGTAGCATTATTAAAAGCGATTGCCGCAACATTAGGTGTTGACCTCAAAGAGGTTTTCGGGTAACCTGATTGCGAAAGGATCAATCATGACCACAAAGTTCGCACATATTCTCGTAGGTCTTCCTGCGACCGGAAAAACGACGTGGGTAACCAAACAACAAAAGCTGGCTCTAGAGCCGGCTGTTATGGTTTCTTCCGACTACGAAATTGAGAGCATCGCAAAAAGGCGCGGAATGACGTATAATGATGTGTTCAAGGACAAGTCCTTGCTGTCATTAGCTATGTCTCGGATGTATGAGGCTCTCGAGCTCGCTAAGGACCAGAACAGAGACATCATTTGGGATCAGACCAACCTGTCAGTTAAAAAGCGGCGCTCTATTCTAGGGCGGATTCCCAACGGTTATCGCAAGATTGCGGTTGTGTTCGAGCCTCCCCAGTTCCGCAAGTTTGAAGCTGAGTGGAAAACGCGTCTGGATAGTCGTCCTGGGAAAAATCTTCCGAGGAAGGTTCTCCTCGATATGTGGGATCAATTCACATGGCCTTGCGTTTCAGAGGGGTTCGACGTTGTGGTTGCAGAGAGCTCGTGGAATTGACATGGATAGCGAATCTGAAACTAAGATCAACAACATCGTAGAGGCCTTCGCCAAAATGCAATGGCGAGACGATGCCACGGTGCGAAAGTTGATTAGAGCATGTCGAGATAACGCAGAAGGGTTGACAGAAGCACAGATCGCTATTGTTGCCAACCGCGTGCCCCCTCAACGTTGGGGTACACGTCGAGGAGATTGGTGATGGCTGACGAAGATATTATCACGAAAGAATGTGCATCGGTTGAATACACCGTATATGTTGCGGGCAGTTATGAAATTGCAATGGTCCTGTTGCGGAGCTACTGCAACAAAGGGTTCTGTGTGTCGGTACACAAGGTCGACTACGTGTATAAGTACGGTTCTGAGGCCGGAGTTGCAGTCAAAATCATTAACTATCCACGATTTCCGTCCGAAAAGGATGAGCTAAAGCAACACGCTCTGAACATCGGCCGAACTTTGATGAACGGATTAGATCAAGGATCGTATACAATTATCGGTCCGGACAGGACGTATTTCTTTTCGCGACGTGATCAGGACAAACCTGTTGACTTAGCCGAAGATATCGTGTAAGATAAATACAAACGAGAGTCGGAGAGATTCTCGCAATAGCAGAGGAGATTTGCTGATGACACAAGATGTCGACTATGCTGTCTTGATTGGACGGCTCCAACCGTTCCATATGGGACACCAAGATTTAATCCGAAAAGCGTTAAGGTCGAAGGCGGAGCACGTAATTGTTCTGATTGGCAGCGCTAACACTCCCCGATCATTCAAGAATCCGTGGTCATTTGCTGAACGTAAGCGAATGATTACCTTATCGTTTACGGATCAGGTTGAAGCGAAGCGAATTCGTATCGAACCGTTACCGGACGTTCCAGGAAACGACGATTTGTGGCTGGCGAACGCAAGAGCTGCAATTGCAAAGCATGCAGGTGAAACAGACACTATCGGCCTCCTTGGATACAAGAAGGATTCGAGCACGTACTATCTGAGCTTGTTCCCAAGCACTGTTGACATGACTACGAACGACAGTTACGGGACGTTGAATGCAACAGATATCCGTGAAGGATACTTCCAAAAAGCTCCCACATTTCCACATGATCTCGTCCCGTTTCAAGTGTATAACTGGCTTGTCGACTGGTATCGTAGGAGCGAGTTCAAGTACGTTTTGGAAGAGGCAGAGTGGAAGCGTGAATATGACGCGTCATGGGCCAATTCACCATACCCTCCAACTTTCGTCACGTGCGACGCTGTAATGACTCAAATGGGTCACGTAGCTCTTGTTAAGCGGGGTGGCCACCCCGGAAAGGGTCTGTGGGCACTTCCAGGAGGATATGTCGATCCCAGCAAGGGAGACTCTTTCGAGAACATTTTGCATGAGATTACAGAAGAAACTCAAATCGCAGACCAACACGGAACAATCCCTCGAGGAAAGCTTCGTGGATTCTTTACAGGAGAGGAGAAGCGATTCGACGATCCAGATCGCTCGATCAGAGGATACACTTTGACGACAGCGTTCCGGTTCGAGCTGCCTCCCGCAAAGAAGTTGTTCACTCTGACAGGCGGTGATGATGCAGATGCCGCAGAGTGGGTGCCGATCGAGAAAGTTCGCCATGAAGATCTCACCGAAGATCATTATCACATTCTACAGTCGTTCGACGTAGTATAACCGGACCGAAGAGGTCCTTAAAAAGCAGAGGAGATTTGCTTATGTTAACTGGAAACTCAATCCTTATCGATGTCGATGCCTACAAGGTGTCTATGTGGAAACAATACCCGCCCGGCACAGAATACGTGTCGTCTTACATCGAGTCTCGTGGCAGTGAGAGCAGCGAACTGACATTTTTTGGGCTGCAGCACATTTTGTCGGTGCTCGAGCAGAAGATTACCGCTTCTGATGTCGAACAAGCCAACGAATATTGGACGGCTCAGGGTCAAGACTTCCCGCTCGAGCAGTGGAAATACATTGCGAATACCCTCGATGGTAAACTTCCGTTAAGAGTACAGGCACTTCCGGAAGGAACACGTGTCGGGCCCAAAACCGCGATGGTTCAGGTAATCAACACCGATCCTAAGTGCTATTGGCTAACTACGTGGGTTGAGACAAAGATGCTCCGCGTCTGGTATCCAACTTCTGTCGCGACCCGCTCACGCCGGTTGAAAGATCTGATCTCCTACGCGTTGGAGGTTTCATCAGACGCTCCAGAAGAAGAACTTCCGTTTAAATTGCATGACTTTGGCGCTCGGGGCGTATCGTCCGCCGAATCCGCTGGTGTCGGTGGAGCTGCACACATTCTCAACTTTGCTGGTTCTGACACTGGACCAGCTAACTGGCACGCTTCCGAGTTTTATGGCGCGCCATATGGCGTATGTGGCGGAATTCCAGCAGCAGAACACTCGACAATCACTTCTTGGGGTCGTGAAAACGAGGCTGATGCGTACAAGAACATGGTTGAACAGTTTCCGACTGGCCTTGTCGCAGTAGTGTCTGACTCATATGACATCTGGAATGCCACAGAGAATATCTGGGGCGATCAACTGAAGTCCATGCTTCAGGAGCGCGATGGGATGGTTGTTCTACGGCCAGATTCGGGTGATCCTACTACCGTTGCTGTAGAGATGATGAAGATTCTCGACAAGCGTTTTGGCTCGGTGGTCAACTCCAAAGGATATAAGGTGCTCAACAATGTCCGAGTGATCCAGGGTGATGGAATGGAAGAGGAATCTCTGGCTCAATTGATTGTAAACACTCATAGCGCCGGATACTCAGCAACCAATCTCGCTTTCGGCATGGGTGGCGGTTTGCTGCAGATGATCAATCGTGACACTGACAGCTTTGCTATGAAGTGCTCTCACATCGTTGTTAACGGTCAAGCGCGCGATGTATACAAAGATCCTATTGGGGACAAAGGCAAATCGTCCAAGAGAGGTCGTTTGATGGTCACTTACATGCACGACGGAATTCTCGACACGTTTCGTGAGGGAGACTTCGCTTACTGGGAACTAGCTAACGAGCTAAAAAACGTGTTCATCCAGGGTAAAATCACCCGCCCCGAGAAGTGGGAAGATGTTGTCAGCCGAGCTGCACAGTAACTGTTGACAACACAAGTAAAAGATAGTATAAGGGGCGTAGAAATATGCCCCTTTAATTTTGGAGAATACTTATGCCTACCCGATCAAGCGATATTACAGGAATCGACGAAGACGTTAACACAAATACCCCCGAAGATATCTCCCAAGACGAGGATCAAAAGATCTCTCCAGCAGAGATCCGCCAGGATATGCGCTCCCGTCAGGAACTAATGTCTTTTGTGGCTGACGAGCTGTCCAAGTCGAGCACATCAGCAAGCATTACCTCGCTTGACATCGCCGCAACGGCGGCGTTGACTGGAATGCTTGCGCATCCACAACGATATAAACCGCGGCTCGAGGGTCAGAACTGGCACGATGCTATCGCAACTGAAGCGTATCAAATTGCTCAAGCGATGGAGCGGGCAAAGAATAGGTTGTGAGAGTTGCGGTTACTGGCGACCGGCACTACACAGACAAAGATCACGTCTTTGAGGTTCTAGACCGCCTGTCTCCCTCGTTCTTAGTTAGTGGAGGGGCGACGGGGGTTGATGAATTCGCGTACGAGTGGGCAAAGGCCAACCTACCAGAGACGTGTCGACCGGTCGTCAAAGCCGAATGGAAGAAGTTTGGCTTGGCAGCGGGCCCAATTCGAAACCAGAAGATGCTGGACACGTATTGCCTCGACTTTGTGATTGCGTTCCCTGGAAACCGCGGAACCGCCGATATGGTTAGACGAGCCAAGCAGAAGAGAGTGGCAGTTAAGATGTACACGAAAGGACCTTTAGATGTCTTCGAACAGTGAGAATCACTTCCATTTGTGGAAGTACGCTAAATACCCGATGAGCGGCCGCCCAATGCGTTGGTGTGATGGTTGTGGCGTTCGTCAGCGAATTTCTAAGTCGGGTCGGTGGAAGACGGACAAGAAACCTATTGCGAAGTTGACTGTGGTGAATTCAGATGAATAATTTTTACATGATTGAGGTTATCCGTGAAATACACTCGAACCTGAACGAGTATCAGAGTCTAACGACCAGGAACGTCTTTGGAGATACGGGTCCCTTACCGGTTCAAGTTTTAGTAAGGACATATGACTCGTTCACGAGACCCGAATATGAGATGATCGGGCACATCTCCAAACAAGACGCTCAAATGTTAGCGAAGGAGAAAATTCTGAACTTAGATTCGTGCTATGAGCCGGAACTGGTGTTCAAAACAAGGAGAAAGAACAATGGAAGCAAATGAGGTTCAGTTATTGAGTGAAGCGCAACAAGATGTGTTGCTCAACATGCTTCTGAAACTGTCAACGGACGAACACAAAGATGGTGTTACAGGAAAGCCTCTAACACGCGTATACATTGGATGTGATAGCGTTAGAGAAAAGGGAACTGTCAACGGAAAGCGCGCTTTCTTTGCTCGGTACGCGACGGTGTTAATTGTACACGTTGACGGATCGAAGGGTTGTCGTGTGTTCAAGCACATCTCTCGCGAGCGAGACTACGACCAAGTTCCCGGCAAGCCAAAGTTGCGCATGCTGAACGAGACGGCGAAAAGCATCATGATGTACAACCAAAACTGGCATCTAATCGACGAGTTTAATCCTGAAATTCACTTAGATATTAACGTCAACGAGGTGCACGGTTCCAGTTGCGCTGCCAAAGAAGCAGCTGGGATGGTGTTGGGTATGACTGGTCTTGAAGCCAAGTTGAAGCCGGAATCGTGGGCAGCATCATTTGGAGCTGATGGGATCGTTCGCGGATTTCACGAACGTGAGCAGCAAGATGCTGCGTAATTGTAGCACCTGTGAGGGGCCGGTCAACTGGCCAGCACTATACTTTAGCAACGGCTTTCCCAATCCCCTCACCGGCCCAAAACGGCCAGAAGATGCGAGTCGGGTGTATTGTAACGCGCAGTATGCGTACACGTATTTGAAACAACAATATAGGACAATATCATGAAACTCCCTCCTCATCTGCTTGATGTTGATACGATAACGGTCAGTGGGATCGAACAAAGAGAACTACGGAAATACTGGGCGAAAGTTCATGATGTGGAAGAAGTCATTGTTCCGAAACAGAAAGGTAAACGAATCGAGGACGAGGAGGTTATTGAACAACTTCTGAATAACCTTCCTCGCCTGAGTCGTTTCGAGTACGTGCCACTGAGCTATTTCGCGGAAGTGTTGGAGGTCGGCGTTAAATTTGAGAAGCCGTACGTTGTCGTCACGAATACCCCCATATCCGACTCAACGTTCAAGTTTTACGGCGATGTGAAGATGGACAGTGGGATCTTTTATCATCGTTACGATAGTGGGTTTGGACTAAGTGCGTTATCTGAATCAGTTGTTGCTGGAGGGATAGTGTGGTGGGACATCTACGACGAGCCTAGAAAAGTCAAGATGGTGATGGAGAAAGAGATCAATGTGCTTAAAAGACGAGAGGAATCTCGTGTGAGCGCGTGGTTTAAAGCAGAAGACAAGGGATTCAAGTTTCCATATCGACTAAAATTTCCAGTCGCCGATATTGAGAAACACGTTAAGAGCATCACGAGAGTTGCAAAAAAACCCGCGACAAGACGGAAATATTCAATGTCAGTTTTAAATAGCTGACATTTGCTTGTTGACTTTCGTTCCGAAAATGAGTATTGTGATGACAAGTTTTGGGACCAGGAAGGACTACATGATGACGACGAAACCGCTCACACTGCAAGAGCCTAGCCGAAAGGAACGAGTTTCCGCGGAACGCGACCCGTTAGACAACATCGTATCAGAAGCGATTCGTCACGAAATGACAAACCTTAAGGCGCTCCAGAAATACTGGAACGAACGGATGAAAGAGGGAGAGACGGGCCGGTTCCGTATGATGGCGAGCGCAGAAGCGTGTTGGGTCATGCGTACGTCACTGGGACGTTTATTGTCTGACATTGAGGGTATCAAACGTCACACGTTCATAGGCGAGAAAGGAGCTGTGTGGGATGCAGTCGATTTACGAGCACCTACAAAGTAGACACTTTGACGTCAACCTCCACGCGGTATCGATTGGAGAGGAAGAGAGGACTGCAGTCTTTCCTCTGTGGAACCTATCTGGTCAAATGGTGGGGTACCAGATGTACCGACCGGGTCAACCAAAGACTACTGTGAAGAACAATCCTAAGACTGGCCGGTACTACACATGGATCAGCAAGCCGAACATTGGTGTCTGGGGACTGGAAAGCTGGACTCTATCCAAGACGCTATTCATCACCGAGGGAGTTTTTGACGCGGCCCGGTTGACCTCGCGAGGATACTCCGCAATTGCGATGCTGAGTAACGATCTCAGTCCAAAACTCAAGAACTGGATGTTCACTGTTCGTGCGAGTCGGCCTGTGATTGCCGTCTGTGACAACGATGCTGCCGGAAAACGGTTGGCAAAATCCGGCCACACAGCGATCTTTAGTGAAGTTGAGGGAGAGGACCTTGGCGATGCGTCTGACAACTTTGTTGAAAGGATCCTGAAAGGTGTACAGTGAACCCCCTTTAGCTGGCCGGTGTTTCTTTCTGGGTAAAGTGCATTGGCGGATCAAATCGATTCAAAACCGATATGTCGTCATCGAAAACACCAAAAAACCCACAGATATTCGACGCTTCTCTTATAGGGGAGCATGCCGCTTGACCGGATTTGGCATATCATCAAGTTAAAAATTCTGAATAATTTCAAATTATCTGTTGACTTCCGTTCTCAGAATGCTTATATTAATAGCACAAGAGAGAAACATAGGAGAAAGTAAAATGGCACTTACAGTAGCAGACAGCAAGGAACTGATGGCGCTTATTGGTAAAATGAATGCGACAGAAGCAAAGAACATGGCTCGTCTCCTGAACGATGTGGTGGAGGCGGAAGCTGGCAAATCGATTCGTGTGGGGGACACGGTTTCGTTCAAGCCACGGAAAACCAAGCCCACGATCACTGGTGTTGTTAAACGGATCTCGGGCAAGACGTGTACAATCGTCGATTGCACAGGTTGGTCGGCTGGTGGACCCGGTTGGAGGATCCCACATCACATGCTGACTGTGGTGTAATATGGACCTCGTTTACATTAACATCATCATGAAGGTGATTGTTGCGGTTCTCACGGCGTTTGCAATGTCTGCTTGGGGGGACACGACTACCATGATGGTAATTGTGAGTCTTGTCGCCGCACACACAACGAACATTTATCACAAGGTGCACATGTCATGAACGATACAAAAACAAAGACAATGAGCCTTGAAGCTCAACACGATATCGCAGAAGCGTTCCAAGGAAAGGTTCACGCGTACGTTCCTGTGATCAGCCCCTCAGACTTCTATGGTATTGGCGTTGCTGTTGCTAACGAGAGCGGTTATATGCCAATCTCAGCTTGGCATTACTCAGCTAATACGTATGAAGAGGCTTCTCGAGAAGCTGATCGCTTGAACAGTGAGATTCTTGGAATGTCTCCGGATGAGGCACTTCGGATTATTTGTTCAACAATGTAAGGGGATTAACATGGACTTTTTAGGTTTTATGTTGGCAGGAGTGGTGTTTACGGTATTGGTTAAACCGGAGTATCTGGGTCAGTGGATCCGGACCGTGATCGAGCACACAAAAGACCAGCCAGAAGACGATTAGTATCTGAAAGGAGTACGGCCAACGCGCGGCCGCGAAAGCTCAAGAACTATAACCACAAGGAAGGACCGAGACGTTGCTTAAGGCAAAGACAATGGTTGAGTTAAAGGCAAAGATCAGAAAGGCTTTGGGTTGGTCTGACCGCAGATCGTGGACGGAAGCTGAGCGCCTTGAGGTTAAGCGACGTTACTCTATAACCGCTGACTTTACGTATGGCGGATACATAGCCGTGCCAACAAAGCTGGCTATCTGAAAGGGGCATGGTCGCGAAAGCTCAAAAAATGTAACCACAAGGAAGGACGATTTTCGTAGCCTGCGGGGTTAAGTCCGGCCCCTGCTATGTGGACGCGCATGGCACACCAGAGATGCCCGCAGGCGTCGTAAATCGTCGCAACGAAAGAGGACGACAATCCGTAAGTACATCACACCTCTTGGCCAAGCAATCGGATAAATACCTCCAAAGAGGGGGTATGTTGATGAGTTACTACTGGGCTGGTGTGGGAATAGCTCTTTCCATACTGTGGAACGCTTTGTTGGGTGGCAAACACTATCAAACGTTTTCCGCTCGAAATTATGAATGGCGTCGTTCGAAAGACAGAAACATCGTTGACTTCATTGACAGGTTGACGTATGATGTAGGTCATTGTTTAGTGTGTTGGACGAATTGGAAATTGGCTACACGGTCCACCGAGACTTACTACAACGGTACTCCGGATGTTCCGGGATATCCCCTAGCGTATACGTACGGAGAGGAACTACAGTATGAGAGCTCTAGCAACGATGCAAAAGATCGATGGATTGGATCCTATCGATGGAGCCGACAGAATCGAAGTAGCAACGGTCCGCGGATGGAAAATCGTCGTAAAGAAGGGGGATTTCGCAGTTGGCGACTTGTGCGTTTACTACGAAATCGACTCCTTCCTACCGGTTGAACCCCAATACGAATTTCTCCGCAAGAGTTGTTTTCGATCCACTACGTGGGGCGGCGACGGATTTCGTCTGCGAACAATCAAGCTTCGTGGACAGATCTCTCAAGGCCTTGTGCTCCCAATCAAAGAGGTTGTCCCGAATATCCAGTTTACATCTTGGACTGTTGGAGACGACATGACGTCCGCTCTTGGGGTTCGGAAGTGGGATCCTCCTCTGCCTGCACAATTGCGAGGCAAGGTCAAGGGGAACTTTCCAACAGACCTGTTTCCCAAAACCGATCAAGAGCGTATTCAAAACTGCTTCAACGACGTCGTCGAGGATGACACCAGTTGGGAAACCACGTTGAAACTTGACGGTTCTTCGTGCACGATTTTCAAGTTAGACTCCGAAGTACGTGTTTGCTCGCGAAACCTCGAGTTGAAGATGGATGATGGAGACAACACTTTTGTTAAAATGGCTCACCAAATCGCACCCAAGTTAGCCAGTGCAGAAGGATACGCTTTTCAGGGCGAGTTGATGGGACCGGGAATCCAAGGAAACCGTGAGAAACTCCGTGAGCACGGATTCTACGTATTCGCTATCTACGATATCTTCCGAAAACAGTATCTGACTCCTCGTGAGCGTCATCTGATATGCACTAAACTGGGATTGACTGAAGTACCAACTGTGCACGCAGATGTGGATATTAGAGACATCCAAGACGTTGAGACGTTCCTCTCACTAGCTGATCGGCCGTCAATCAATCACCCAATCGCCGAAGGCCTCGTGTTCAACAGTCACAACATACCACACAGGTCGTTTAAGACGATTAGTAATAGATTCCTACTGAAAGAAAAGGACTGAGATATGAGATTCGAGATTTTTGGAAAACCGGGATGCGTTTTTTGTGATGAAGCGAAAAGTGTTTTGAAGGCGAAAGATTTGCCTTTTGAGTATAGGAATATTGAATTCGACTCTCACAAATCTCGAATGCTTTCTTTCGTTCCTGATGCCACACACGTTCCCCAGATCGTCCTCCACGAAGGGGACCACACGTCTGTCGTGGGAGGGCTGGCAGAATTGACGACCTTCCTCGCCGATGCCTTTGAGGCGGATGTTATTCGCGAACATGCCCGCGTTGGCAAAGTTGAAATTAAATTCAAGAAGCTCAACGGCGACATTCGTGAGATGGTGGGAACAACGTTCCCCGATCTTATGCCCACTGAGCCATATGTAAGGAAAACTAATCGGCCGAAGAAATACGTCCCCCGCGACCGCGTTGTGTTGTGGGATTTGGCCAAAGAAGGCTTTCGTACTGTTGTAATGAAAAACGTTATCAGCTATAAGAGCCTTTGATGGGATACCGTCTCATTGAGAAGTTTGTTTGGAAACGCGTCGACGGCAAACCTCTGTATGAAAGTGGGTTGAGTCCAGATTGGTACAGCAAGATATACCATAGCCGCTATGGTGCACAGCAATGTTTCGAGGCCGCTCTAGAAGACGCCGACATCTGGTGTAGCTGGATGGATCACACCTTTGAGCTGAAAGTGGTATACGAAGTGGAGGAGAAATAGTAATGTTGGCCCAGTCGTATCCCCTAAGAGTATATGCATCTAATGATTGAACAAAATGAACAGAACAAGAACGCAATGGGCGGTACGGAGCTGATGGGTCATCGGATTGCCTCTCTTGATCCAGACTTGCTAAAACATTTCCAGATAATCCACTCCAGACCTCGAGAGCTGGATCCTGAGAAGAAGACCGTCCTCGTATTGCACGATCTTCCTCAGGATCCGGAAGTCGCTCATTTGGCAAACGGGGGATACCAGAAGTATGATAAACTGGTGTTTGTCTCTTATTGGCAACAGGCGATGTACAATGCCTATCTCGGTGTGCCGTACTCGGCTGGTGTTGTTTTGCGAAATGCTGTTGAGCCAATCAAACCCCACAAAAAACCTGATGAGACTGTCAATCTGATATACTTTAGCACGCCTCATCGCGGGCTTGACATCTTGTACCCTGTGTTTGAGGCAATATACCAGGACTATCCTGAGACGCGGTTAAAAGTGTTCAGCTCATTCGATCTCTACGGCTGGCCCGAGCGGGACGAACAATTCAAGGACTTGTTTGATAAGCTAAACAAACACCCCGGAATTGAGTACAGCAAGTCTGTCAGTAACGACGTTATTCGGGAACATCTGCAGCAGAGTCACATTTTTGCGTATCCATCTACTTGGACGGAGACGTCTTGTCTGTGTCTAATGGAAGCTATGGCAGCAAACTTGATTTGCGTGCACTCGAGTCTCGGGGCGCTTCCAGAGACATCATTGGGCTTGACAGAGATGTATTCTTACTCAGAAGACCCCCAACAGCACGCTCAAACATTCTACAACAAATTGAAAGAAGCTGTGGAGTATCAGATCGAGACTCACGAAACCAATAAGAAAAACGCCTGGGGAAGCCTTCCTCATTTGTCTGCCAACCACGCCAACATGCTACATAATTGGTGGGCACGAAAGGAAGAATGGGAACACCTACTGAGGAGCATGATCAATGGCTGAACTCAAGAAACAAAAAGAAGCAGAAGAGATTCGTGAACTGGTGGAGCAATTGGACAGAATCGAGACCAAGTTGTTGACGGCTCGTCGAGAAGTAATCAATGATGTGAGTCGTACCCTTGAAGTCTTACAGATGGGACGTTACTAATGCCTTTGATTTTTCAGAAGTGGATCAGCCGCTCCGACCTACATGCCAACCCCGACATTCTCTATGTATTCGGGGACAACTTGGAGAGACGTGGACGGGGCGGGCAAGCAAAAGAGATGCGGGGAGAACCCAACGCAGTCGGCGTGGTTACGAAACGTAAAGCGTCACACGACGAGAGCGCTTATTTAACCGATGCCGATTTCGACGAAATTGCGCCGGTAATCAGAAAAGACTTTGCGCGCGTACAGAAACACCTCCAAAGAGGTGGTATTGCTGTAATTCCCTCAGACGGGTTGGGCACTGGGTTATCACAGCTACAAACTCGTGCCCCCAACACACTCAAATTTCTCGAGTACGTTGTGTACTCTCTACTCAAGTCACATAGTCCAGTTTGTACGGAGGCATCGAGTGACAACACAAGTACCGGAATTACCCTCGCCAGCTTTTCCGATTAAAGAAGAAATTTCGCGGGACAATGTGTGGGTGCGTGGCCGTACACAATCAGAACCGAACGGCAAGTGGATTCCTTGGATAAGAATGACTGAGGAAGAACACGAGAAGTCGTTCTGGTTTCTCGGTGACCCACACACAACACTCGCAGGCCAGGGTTTAGAAGGCGTTAGTAGCAAGCGCCTCGCGGAAGTGGAGCGCATATTCAACGACGATAGAGTCAAGATGGTTTACTTTATCTGCGCCGCCTCAACACCAAACACATATGAGCGAATAGTTAACTGGCTTGCCGGGCCGATAGCTGAAACGATGAAAGAACGGGGATCCATGTGCCCCCATGAAGTTGTTTCTCCTCTAAATATTAGAGACCTTGCAACTCTCACAACAAATCCTCGGTTTAGTAGCAGTAAATCAAAGGATGCAGTTAAGAGCTTTCTTGATGGGGTCACGATAGAATCTCTTGAGGCAGATAAGTCATATTGGGCCCAAGATACATCAGAACTAGACGAAATCATAGAATTGGTGTATAACCGCGAACGAGACAAGATTCAAAACAGCGATCCTAACAAAATTGTAAATTGGTTCGTGGGACAAGTCATGAAAGAAACTCGCGGAACAGCGGATCCGAGTGTAGTCCATGAACGCATTAGTAAACACATAAATTAGAAACACGGAGACGCCATATGGCCGTACAAGTAACCAAATCTCCCTCGCCGATTTTTCCTAGCGGACGTACCACAAAGATCTTTCTTGGTGGATCGATTGAAATGGGTAAAGCTATCGATTGGCAAACAAAGATCTCAGACACCATCAAACGAATTTTCAAAGACTCGAACGAGCATTATATTGAAGTGATCAACCCACGTAGAGATGATTGGGATAGCTCGTGGAAACAGGTTCCCCAAAGAGGAACCCAATTCGATGATCAAGTGATGTGGGAACAGATGGGGCAAGACTGTGCATCCGTCAAAGTGTACTACTTCGCGAAAGACACGATTTCGCCGATCACGCTCTTGGAACTGGGAAAGTATGGAAGTTCATCAGACACGATTGTGTACGTTGATCCAAATTACGAGCGTCGCGGAAACGTTATTATTCACTGCCGCCAATACGGAATCGAGTGGTGTGAAGACGAGCATCTTTGGACTCAGAAAGTAGTTGGCGCGCTGAAACGGCATAGTAAGAGTGGTTGATGACAGAGTTTTTGGTGGTTTATTTACCGTGGGTGTTGAGCGCGCTCACGGTTTATTCTATGTGGTTGGCTGGAGAGATGTCGCGACACGCTTGGTTGGTGGGACTCGTTAACCAGACTCTTTGGTTACTCTGGATCACGTTGTCGGGAATGTGGGGGTTACTGCCAGGAGCGGTAGCTATTGCGTTTGTCTTTCTCCGCAACTATATCAAGTGGAGCCGTTGACATTTGTTCTAAGAAGGCTTATATTAAGTATATCAAGCGAAAGGATAGAACATGCTAGAGGCGAGAATTGCAACCGAAGAAATTGATGTCGATGTTTGCTATGGTGACTTCGACGGATCTTTCCGAACAGAAGCTCCAGTTGTTGAGTTCTACAAAGACGGTGAGCGTCTGGACACCAGCTTTCCTAAGAGTATGGAATATGCACTCGATGCGAAACGGAAATTTGAGGCAGGAGAATACACTGTCGGCGAATATGATGAAGTTCTAATCGAATACGATGAGGAGGAAGAATGAAACAAGTGGCAGATCCAATGACGATCCCCGCATATCGGCATCCTGTCAACATCATGTTCCGCAACATGGTCACGGATCCTCCAAAGAAGAATGGGCGATACTGTGTTGGCCATCGCGGATTGGTTTTCAGCAACGCTTACTACTTTGTCGAAGACTATTACCGCACGGTTCACGATGGAACAGAGTACTGCGTGTGGAAGAAGGGTTGGGATCAACTGAAAGGCGGCGCGCCAGAATGGTGGATCGACTTTGGAGACGCTGAACTTCCGACTGGTGGTCCGTGCTTGCCAACACCTCCTGTCCGCAAGCCCAGTCCCATTCCTGTGCCGGTAAAGTTGACTTTTCGTCAAAAGATCCGCAACTTCTTTGGTTTTTGAGCGACGCTCGGCCTAGGGCTGCCTCGGTAGAAAGGAAAATAAAGGATGTATGATATTCTTCTATGGATTGCGTTTTTCGTCTCAACGATCGTTGTGTTTTGGCCTCGGAAAAGAGATGGTAAACAATGACATATTTACGCAGTCTACTATCTGGCCACGATGAAGCTGACTGTCGAACTCATACGCTTTCGCTAATCGGTAAACTGTTGTCAGGAAACCAACCCGACAACATTCCGAACGACTACTGGAAGTTTCTTAGACACGTTCTGTTCATGTACTCGATGAAGGCGTCCGGAAAGTGGGAGTTGTCGTGGGATTTGTGGCCCGATAAGGATAATATTGACCTATACCCTGTTGACCTCGTCGAAACGACGCCGCAGGAGTTCATCGAAGTGCTCCTATCACGCGAGGTGTTCAAGTCAAGAAAAGATGCCAAACGGAACGGGTGGAGTCAAGCACCAAAACCGGGAGACTATCTTTTCAAAAAGAAGACAATGGTGGTACGTGTTATCGAGCCTCAACAGAAATAATAAGGGAATATAATGATTACTATTATACTTTGGATCATCTTCGTGATGTCATCTACGTGGACAGCGGCATATACGTGCGTCACTATTTGGAATTGTTCTAAGTGGCGCCGTAGTTACAACATCCGCACAGAACTCGGCCGGGAAAATGTTACACACATCCTTCTGACATACGGATCCTGGCTTATGATTGGTGCATTCCTTTTCGGATGGTAAAACCTTCAAATTAATCGTTGACTTTCGTTCTGAGAATGCTTATGTTGAGCATATCAAAAGAACGGAGAGACGAAAATGTTGGACACCAAAATCGCCGACCGCCAAGGATACAACGCTAAAATGCGCAAAGCGTTGATGGATAAACTGTTCTTCATCGACAAGATCGATGTAGACGTGATCGTCGACTTTGGCACAGCTGATGGCGCGTTGGTGGAATTCGTAAACCGGAACTTTCCTGATACCATTGCTTACGGCTATGACATCTCAGAAGAAGAGTTGGAAATCGCCAAACAGAACGTCGATGCACATTTACTGTTCTCCGACTGGGGCAAGCTGATTGCACACTTGCGTCAGGAGCACGGCGGTCAAAAGATTGCGATTGTTGCCAACAGTGTGATTCATGAAGTGTATGCATACGGCGACAAAGAATCAATCGCCGAGTTCTGGGACCGTGTGAGCGACCCGATCTTCGATTATGTTGTTGTTCGGGACATGGCTTTGAGTATCGATGCGATCTTTCGTCAAAGTTTCAGCATCCATCGCAACAAGATCTACTCTTTTGGTGACCGCGAGGCGATTGCTGCTTTCGAGAATCATTGGGGTTCTTTGGACAGCAACCACAACCTCATTCACTTCCTATTGAAATACAAATACGTTGCCAATTGGGATCGCGAACTGGCGGAAAATTACTTGCCGTTGTCTGCTCAGTTGATGACTTCGATGGTTGCAAAGGGACGTGAGCTGGTGTACCATGACCACTTTGTTCTTCCCTATCTCCATCAACAGGTGAAAAATGACTTCGATATTGATCTCCAAGACGCAACTCACATGAAGATTATCGCGAAAACGGCCAAATGAGCTGTTGACTATCGTTCTGAGAATGCTTATATTAAGGATATCACAAATAGGAGAGTTGTAATGGGAAAACGTGGACCAATGACTGAGGAAGCCAAAGCAGCACGGTTGGCGAAACGCCGCGCAACGCTTCGAGCTAAAGAAGAAGCTGCGTTGAAGCAACTGGATTTGATCCGTGCTGGTAAGTCTATCAAACCCAAGAAAGCGCGCCGTCCGATGACGGCTAAGCAGAAAAAGGCTGCGGCCGCACGGTTGACAAAAGCTCGCGCGGTTAAAGCGGCAAATAACGAGGCTAAGGGCGTAAAAGCTGGCACATATGGTGTTAACGCCGCAGTTGTCAAAATTAAAGATGACAACCCCTTGAGCCTGTCTAATGTGCGGAAGTACATCAAAGCCAGCAAGGAGCACCTGTCTGCGATTCATCAGTACAAGACTAGCAACGTCGCCAAAGAACGTGCAGAGTACGATGATGTGGTAACGTACATTTCCAACCTGGAAGCATATATCCGCACCGGCGTATACCTCGATTTCCGTTACGGTTCAAATCGTCAGCACAAGATCCAAGCACGTGTGACACACATGGCTTACTATCCGGACGGCTCTCCGAAACGTTGTGTGGGGTTCATCTATCCGGACGTTGGGCTGTGGACCAAAGAAATGAACGACGCCAACTGAACATGAAATGTGCCGCGCGAGCGGCACATAAATACCTCTAGGAGGTATATCATGTCAAACGTAATACCGTTTCCGAAAGAGAAACTGAACTCGCCCCCTCAGAATATGGATGAAGTGTATCGTGAAGTTGCTGAGGCACAGAATCAATTTCACACAGACCGAGCGTTACACTACACCAAAATGATCGTCGATCAGATGGAAAGCAGTGGCTACTCCATCGAGGATAAACCCGAAACAGCTCATGTGTTAATGATGCTGGTGGAGACAGTTAAGGCGATGATGGTGGTGACGATTGGTGGAGATCATCCGATGAACCAGCTAGCCAAGAAGGCGATGACGTTTGAGGAACCGCCCCAGTTGATTATTGATCAATTCTACGACATCACCGAAGGCCGAAATCCTGTTGACTCTAACGATGATATGTGGGAAGATTAGGGTTACATAAAGAATAGGTGATCGAAATTATACTCGTTGATATGAACCAAGTGATGATCTCGAATTTGCATATGCAGATCGGAAACCACCACAACATGCAACTGGAAGAGGGAATGCTTCGACACATGGTGTTGAATTCTATCCGCTCGTACAGGAGCAAATTTGCAGCAGAATATGGCGAACTCGTGTTATGCACGGATGGCAAGAAATACTGGCGAAAGGAAATCTTCCCCTACTACAAGGCGAACCGCAAAAAGATGCGGGCGAAGAGTGAACTTGATTGGCCAATGATCTTCAACAGCCTCGACAAGATACGTGAAGAGATTGCCGAAACTTTTCCCTACAAAGTCATTCATATTCCCACAGCGGAAGCTGACGACATTATTGGGACACTGTGCCACGAGTATGGAATGCCTATCGCTGGCGGTGAGCAGATTTTAATTTTGTCGGCCGACAAGGATTACATCCAACTACACACCCACGCCAACGTTAAACAGTATGATCCTGTGCGAAAGAGGTGGGTCAAACACAAAAATCCAGAAGCGTACTTGAAGGACCATCTGTACAAGGGGGATCAGGGTGACGGTGTGCCCAACATTCTTTCTCCAGACGACACGTATGTGGACGACAGCAAGCGCGCAAAACCTCTTCGAGCGACAAAAATTGAAGCTTGGAATGCGGGCTTAGATCTCACAGATGAAGAGAAACGAAATTTCGAACGTAATCAAAAAATGATTGATTTGACATACGTTCCCGAAGATATCAAGGCTGAGGTTCTCAGGCTGTTCGAACAGCCTGTCAAGGGACATCGCCGAAAGCTTCACAGCTACTTCATCAAAAACAAACTCAAACAGTTACATGAATTTATTGGAGATTTCTAATCATGAACAATCACATCCGCTCAATGTCAGAAGTGCTTACAGGGATCGCAGAGATGAGATCGCAGGGCGACAAGGTTAAGGCTTTGCAGGACGTCAATCACGTTGTCCTACGAAATCTGTTGATCTGCATGTATGATCCGACAGTCAAGATTCTTCTTCCGGAAGGAACACCACCATACAAACCTTCAGCATCGCATGAGCAGCAAGGCGCTTTGTGGCGCGAGGGACGCAAACTCAAGTACTTTGTTGAGGGTCAAGGTGGCGAGCAAGTGCAGCCTATGAAGCGTGAATCGATATATATCAACCTACTTGAGAGCATCGACCCCCATGACGCAGAGCTGATGATTCAGATGGTCTCTAAAAAACCAATCAAGGGATTGACCGCAGAGACAATCAACAAAGCGTTTGGGCCGATCATCAGCAAAAAGGAGGTAGTTAAAAGGGCGAAGACTGCCGCCAAAAGTCCTGCTAAACCTAAACGTAAAGTCACTAGGAAAAAAGCTTCATGATCTCTTCCGACGATATAGAAGCCTTTAAGCCTGCAGTCGAGGATTACACGTTTAGTGTTGCTAGTGTCACCCCACCTATCCCTCCCAACACTATTGAATTCAGAACAGCCAATAGTGTTCAAGGTGTCTCTATTAATTTTGATACCGGACAGATTACCATTCCCAAACACATGACGGTGGAAGACGCCGCGCGGGCGTTTTGGGACGGAGTTGAGAGCCTTGCATCAGCGTACGGTTTGGATATGAAAGTAAAGAAGGGTTGACGTACTACTGCGACGAGAATCGTCATCTAGTATGCGAACCATACACAACGGAAAACCTTCATTTGATGGCGGCTGATCTTGGGATTGGCCGCCATTGGTTTCATGGGGGAAAGTGGCCCCACTACGACATTCCCAAATCAAAGGTTGACTTTTGTCGTCAAAGGTGTACAATAGTACCATCAAAGAAGATTTTGAAAATCATAAAGGGAATATCTGATGCATAAGAAAATCGTTTTCTTAGATGTGGACAACGTGCTACTCGATTGGAGCTACGGTTTCTGGAAGTGGGTAACCAAGCATGGATATACGAGCAAACCGTTTGAAGTTGTTTCAGATATTCAAAACTACAACTCGGCTATCTACTTTGAGTGGGACGATGAACAAATGATGCATCACATCACAGAGTTCAATTCTAGCTCAGACTTCGCAAAACTCGGGCCCATGTCAGGAGCGATTCGTGCTGTCAAGGAGTTATATGAGGCTGGAATGGCAATTCGAATCGTTACTGCTCCCGGCACAGGCTCGCACATTCAGGCGAGCAGACGAGAAAACCTGCTTAGTGTGTTTGGTGACGTGTTCGACGAAATTGACTTTGTTGATCTTTCTCATACCAAAGAGCACTTGATCGAACCGTTTCGAGACTCTGGTTGTGCGTTTGTTGAAGATAACATTCGTCACGCAAAGAAAGCAGAAGAGATGGGACTGATGCCTTATGTTCTGGCAGCGGGCTACAACTCAGTTTACAAGGGACTCCCGTATTCAATCCAACGCGGTGATTGGCCAACCATCGTTGATTGGATCATTGGCGAAAATCGGAGGATCGTGCACTAATGGATCGTCGTGAATTTCTAGTCGGGTCAGCTGCTCTCCCTCTTGTACTCGCTATTCCGTTTACCCCCAAAGCACAAGCTCAGCCGGAAAACACACTGAAGACTGAGTGGGAAATGTGTGCTGACGACTTTTGGCGTTACTATGAGAAGTCGTTAAGGGTTGGCGGTGAACCGCTGATCCTCAACGAATTTCAGAGGCGCGCGTCATGGGAATTTCTAACGGGGCGGGATTATATCAGCATAGCAGGTAGAAGAAGGGGTAAGACGGTTCTACTGTCAGCGCTGGCTCTATGGTATGCCACGTTCAATCCCAATTTCCGTGTAAATATGTACGCAAATGCAGCGCCATGGCACACTATGCAACTTGTTTATGAAATGGTCCACACAGCGAAAATTCGCCACGACGTAGAGATGTTACACACATCGAATGAATACCAGTCGTTTCGGTTTATCAACGGAAGTGTGATTCAAGCCACCGCTTCAATGAAGCGTTCACGTGGCGTGCGGTCTGATGTCGCACTGGTGGATGAAGCTTGGAATCGATGTTGGAGTGACGTGGAATGTATTCGCCCCAATGCTGGGAAACTACTGTCTCTTTCATCGTAGGTTTGATAAATACTCGTAGGCAAGAGGTACTGAATGCCAATATACACGATACGTAATAAGGATACAGGTGACGTCAAAGATATGACGCTGTCTCTTGCTGAACGAGAAGAACTCCTATCAGATTCGAACTTTGAACAATTGGTTGGCAAGCCGCCATCGATTGGAGATAGTGTGCGCCTCGGTTTCCGTACACACGACAATGAGTTTAACGATCTATTGAAGACTGTTAAGAAGAATCATAGGGGATCCACCATACAAACCAGATGAGGGTATCTCAAGCATGTCGACTGCCAATAAGAACAAAAAGACTAAACGGCAATATAGAAGCGGCGAAAACGGAAGACTGGAGGTTAGGAGAGACCTCGAAACGATTACACCCAACCAAGACTTAGCTGGACATTGTTGGAGCAAGAACAAAAACCTAATGATGTTGGGGACGGCCGGAACAGGAAAAACGTTTCTGGCTCTGTGGTTCGCACTAGCTCAAATGATGGATAGAGATAGTGAATACAGAAAAGTTTACATCGTCCGTTCGGCGGTTCCTACGAGGGATATCGGATTTCTTCCAGGAAATGCTAGAGAGAAAACTAAGGTTTATGAGGCACCGTACTACAACCTATGTTCCGAAATATTTGGCAGGGGTGACGCATACGACATCCTCAAAGGAAAAAACTGGGTCGAGTTCATAACCACGTCCAACATTCGTGGGACCACAATGGACGACGCAATTATAATTGTAGATGAATGTCAGAATATGTCGTTTCACGAGTTGGATTCGATCATCACAAGACCTGGCATAAATACCAAAGTCGTCTTCTGTGGTGATACAAAGCAAGATGACTTAACAAGTGAAAGAAAGAAAGAAACCTCAGGATTGCGTAACTTCGTACGAATCATCGACAACATGGAAGAATTCGAAACAGTAACATTCACTGTTGATGATATTGTCCGATCTGATTTGGTGCGCTCATACATCATTCAGAAGGAGCTCTTGGGGTTTTAGGAGGTCTCGTGACACCAAAACTCGTAGTGTTTGTCGACAATCGTGGCCGCAGATACGTTAGGCTGCTAACTCCCACTGAGGTGGTGGAATGGTTGAAAATCCATGAGGGACATAGGGTAGCTCAAGATGGTGGGAATTAGTACCAATATTGATTCGGCAGGTGGACTGTTGATCGAATCGCAAAATGGTGTTACAATAGAGGGAAACCCTGTGATTGTTGATAACGACAGTGTGACCGGTCACGGGCTCCCCCCTCATGCTTCCCCTACAATGGTTGCCGGGGATCATGGAATCTTCATTGAGGGGGTCAAAGTTGTTGCTGAGGGAGATTTTGCAACGTGTGGCCACACCTCAACCGGAAACGCTCGTGTAACAGTAGGATAAACAATATGACGCCGTTTGGAATATTCTTTGAAGCTATGAAACAAGGCGATAAGAAATTCGTCGCGGTGATGTATGATCACCAAACTACCCAGAATCTGCGACAGTGGGCCGAAGATTCGGGATTCGACCTGACGGTGAGTTACGGAGGAGAACGGCAAAAAGCTGAACAGTTCGACTTTCACACTACAATATTCTTCACAACATCAAGACACACTACACCTGCTAATGGTGACAAAAAACAGGTGGGGACGGTAGAGGTTGTTGGATTAGAGATGCTTGGGGTTGACAAGGACATCCCAGTTCTCAAAGTAAAGAGTCCAGATCTCATCCGAATTAGGAAGACTTTCGAGGTCAAATACGGCATGCGAGATTCGTGGCCGGAATACAAGCCCCACATTTCCCTCACGTATAATCGGAATAAAAAGATCGACTTAGATCAGATACAACTTCCGACGTTTCCCCTACGATACGATGTGTTAACAGTAAGAAAGCAGGATTGTTGACAGATTTTGGTATGGAGTTTCTAGAAGGTATTCTCCCTGACGAGAATACGAGTCGCACCGATCAACTGAATCGGTGGGCCGATAAATTGCGAAAGAAACTCGGGTCAGATTATGTTGTCCTTGACCCAACCTCCAGAGACGTTGCATGCTTTTGGGTTCGGGTACAGGGTAAAGACTGGCCAGAACCTATTGGAATGGGGGTAGAGATGAGTGACCGAGAGATAGAGATGTACACCAATGCCGTTTGATTATCTTCCAGGTCCAGAACTTCCCAATTTGCAAGCACGAACACTGAGCTCTGGTAGGAAGTACCAAACTCCGGCCGGAAAAGTCTATCCTTCTGTTACAACCATAACGCAACAGCACTCCGCAAAAGCGATCGCCGAGTGGCGCGCCCGCATTGGTGAAGAGGAAGCTGACAGAATAACCACGCTTGCTGCAGCAAAGGGGTCCGCTCTCCATGACATAGCCGAGAACTACGTCCGTGGACACAAGGATTGGGCGGAAGACATCACTCCTATCGGCCTCGACTTATTCACGCCAATCAAGGTAGCTCTGGATAAGCATGTTAACAACATTAGGTACGTAGAGGCGCCACTATACAGCGACTACTTGAGGACGGCCGGACGTGTTGACTTGATAGCTGAGTGGGACGGTATTCTGTCTGTCATTGATTTCAAATCGGCTCGACAGCGTAAACCGAGAGACTGGTGTCATGGGTACTTCATGCAAGAATCGGCGTATGCTGTGATGCATGAGGAACGTACCAAGAAGCCAATCAAACAGTTGGTTACAATTATTTCCCCAGATGACACATTTGATGTTGACATTTACGTGGAAAGCAGGGATGACTGGATAGGGGAATTTATTAACCTCAGGAAACAGTATGCTAAGGTTCGTGGACACACTAACTGAGAAATGCAAGAGAAGCGCTCGTGCACGACGTGGAAAGGTGTACTGGACAGATGAGAAAATCCTATCTGAGGCTGACATACGAAGCGATCTTTTAGGATTATCTATTAATCGGAAACGGTTCCCTCAATACCGACACATTGAACATCTCGTTAAAGCGGATCTGGTTTTGTGTCGGGGCAACTCCATTTACATAACTCCGCTTGGTAAAGCTAAACTGAAAAAGCTGATCCTCGAGCGAAAGAAGAGGGAACGGAAGTATGCATGATAAACTCACACTAGTAGGCGATATTCACGGAAACTACGACGCGTACAGAGAAATTACGTCAAAGCATGATTGGACCGTGCAAGTCGGCGACTTTGGGATGGGGTTTGCACATCCTGATGCGGCTATAGAAGCTCAGCGACAGGAGATTCTTCACCAAGCGTTCGTCAACACCACTGGCAAGCACCACTTCATTCGAGGAAACCACGACAATCCTCACGCGTGCAAAGAGCACGGTAGGTGGATCGAGGATGGTCATTTCGACGAAGACCACGGAATCATGTACATTGGTGGTGCGTGGAGCATCGACCGGGCAGTCCGCACAGAAGGTATTAACTGGTGGGCCGAGGAAGAGTTGTCGTGGGACCAATTGTATGCATTGATAGACAAATACGAACGGGTCAAGCCAGAAATTGTGATTTCTCACGATTGCCCCGAGCAGGTCGTTGGGACCATGGTGGGCAAAGTTGGGGGACATCCTTATGTGTGTCGAACTCAACAGGCTCTTGGGTCGATGTTTCACATCCATCAGCCGAAGAGGTGGTTTTTCGGTCATTGGCACGTCCCACTGAAAATGCAAATGAATCGTACCAAGTTTAGATGCTTGGCGATCGGCGAAACTACAACAATTGATGTGAAAAGGAATGACCAATGATGTTTTCTGAAATTGTGGCATGGGTAGCTATGCTAGGATCCGCACTTTTTCTCATGACTGCTTTTGCAGTAATCGTGTATTTGTATACGTCGAACGATACTTATGCAAAACTCTGGCGTATTGGTGGAACAATTAAGTGGACTCAAATCCTTATTGGCTTGGGGGTATTCGCAGCTAGCGGAATCTATCTCTGGGGGTGATTAGCTGTTGACTTTCGTTCTGAGATCAGATACGTTGAGGAAACGAAAGGAAATGCTATGAGCGAGACGACCTGTATGTCAGTCGAAGGAATGTTGAGATTCCTGGAATTGGTCCCCGATATCAAAGTCAAAGTATCAGAGCTCCAACTCGAGCTGATTGGAACAGCAGAGACGACCGTCTGGGTATGGTCTCCAGATTCTCTGATGTTCTGCATTCTGCGCCACATTGAAACTGTTCTTTAGGATACAACCGTGAAATATCCCTTTCCTACGATCCACACAATTGACGACGTGTTGCCCCACATCAAAGGTCGCGATGAATTCATCGTCGCTGAAAAAGAAGGGTACACAGTAATCAACTACGTTGTCTCGATGCCAGACACATTTGCCATGGTCGGATCGGATGATTTGGGAGGCGCAATTCGACGTGAATGCCGTGGTCTGATCTTTGACACACATGGTAAAATCATTAGTCGGCCGTTCCACAAGTTTTTCAACGTTGGAGAGCGAGTTGAGACACAGCCGCACGCGATTGATGTCTCGAAGCCTCATGTTGTGTTGGAGAAGATGGACGGCTCGATGATCCGCCCATTCATGTACAACGACACATTCGCGTTTGGCACGAAGATGGGTGTCACCGACATCGCAAACGACGCATTCGAGTGGGCGCAGAATGTCCCGCATTTGATCGCGTATCTCAAGGCTCTTGTCAGCATGAATGTCACTCCTCTGATGGAGTGGGTGTCGCCAGATAACAAAATTGTATTGAACTACGATAAACCAGACCTCGTTTTGTTGGCAGTTCGAGAGAACTTTTCCGGCAAGTACATGTCGCACGATGAATTGCAAGGTGCGCGCGCGGTCATGTCTGTTGTTCCGGCACACGATTCTGTTTCTGGCTCTGTTCGTGATTACGTTGAATCCAAACGTCATGACCTGGATCGTGAGGGAGACATCATCCGTTTCGACGACGGTCACATGGTTAAGTCTAAGAACGATTGGTATGTCCGGTCGCACAAGGCTTTGGACATGGTTCGTTTTGATCACAAAATTGTCGAACTGTCAATTCACAACGACCTTGATGACGTGTATCCGTTATTATCTCCTTCTGATTGGTCGCGTGTCAAGAGTGTAGAGCGAGAATTTTGGTTGTGGCACAATCACAAATTGAACGCACTTCGTTCGGGAGTACGTGCGGCATTCATCCTTCTAAAAGGCAACAAAAAGCGTTTGGCGCTGGAAGTTGTTCCTCTCCTGCACCAGATGGATGCAAGGTTCTACTTTAGTGCGTTCGACGGTAAGAGCGTTGATACGACAATGAAAGACACGGTGAAAAGCCATCTTTCGTCGGGGCCTAAATACCAGCAACTGTTGGAATGGTTTAGAGGATAATAACATGAAGAACCGCCTAATTGCATGGATTAAATCTGTGGTGTTGATGGGGGTTCTTCTTGCTCCTCTATCAGTCTCCGCACCGGCGTATGCTGGTAAAATGGAGGACACGCTGTTGCCGGCCGTACATGTATACGTTGGTCGAGGAACGGCGATCAGTGGTGGGGGGACAGGGATTGCCGTGCACGTTGATCCTGTGTTGGGAACGTATATCGTTACAGCATGGCACGTAGTGAAAGACTCGCTTGATACGATTGAAGTCAGTCTCTATAACGATCCGAAAAACATTATCCCTGCTACCATATATGCGTATGACATTAGTCGCGACCTAGCAATCATCAGAATTCCGACTAAGATGGGTAGGATAGCGTCTATCGAATCCAGCTCAATCGCTGCAACATTCGATCCGGTAATATGCGTGGGAAATAATGGTCTTCGTGGAATCGACCCAAGCACTGGTATAATTCAATCCCCAGCGACTACGACTCCTCTTAGTGTGTTCCCCGGACAATCATACAGAGTGATCGATGTACAGTGTCCCACGTATCAGGGGTCTTCTGGTGGAGGAGTGTTCGTTGAAAATGATGATGGACGATGGGTGATGGTTGGCGTGATAGCTTACGTGTGGCGGATGCGAACAATTCGGACGGCGTTTGGGCCAATTGCTACACACGATCCAACCCAAAACGGATCGATTGCTAGCGATCATGTAATCGAACTGATGAAGAAATATGGAATATATTCAAAAGGGGATAATGTACAGTGAGTATGTGGACCTGTATACCGCACGTTTCAAAGAGTCCTCTTGAAACTTCCAGCAAACATCTTAGGATCGATCCAGACGGCTTTGCGCACCTGATCTTATCGATAGAGCACGAAGATGGATCCAGCGTATCAGTGAGAGTGCCTCGCGAGACCCTTAGCAGCGCTATAATGCCCTTTATCGACAAATAACTGTTGACTTTCGCTCTCAGAATGCTTATATTGGGGGTATCGGAAAGCAACGGAGAGATCGATCATGACACAACATACATCGTTTTGGGACGGCAACCATCCAATGCAGGGGATCTACACGGAGCTCTGTCGTTTGATTCCTTCTGAGGGCCCAGTAAACCGCCCTTACAAGAACAAGCATTTGGAGTCTCTCCGCAAGGCCACAAACCTGTATTGCGACATGTTCGAACATGGCGGAACGCACAAACGTTTGGCGATTCGGAAGGTGTTTGGGGTTGGACGCGCCGATTACGTCCGCGGCGTTGATACTGACTGGACACGGCTGATGGCGGATATGGACAAGACAATCGTTTCAAAGATTCAGGCTGCTTACAAAGAGCAATTTGAGACAGCAGATAAGGTGATTGTAAAAGAGTTCACATGATCCAATAGGAAATTTTAGTAGTTGGAAGGGGTCTTCGTGGCCCCTTCTTTTTTTGCCTGGTGTATGCGTTTGCATAAATATCTCCAATGACATCACATACCAAAGGTAACAGACAATGGCAGATCCATTCAGCAAATTTCCACCTACTATTGACGGCCCAGTGTCCAACGCGGACGAAATTACTCCAGATGATGGTTCAGATTTAACCAATAGCACCCGAGCACTGTACGTTGGAGGATCGGGCAACATCACTGTTGACATGGTTGACGCTGGTGCTAACGTTACATTCACAGCAATTCCGGCCGGCCAAAAGTCACTGATTCGCGAAACTGACGGCAAGGTTCTAACGTCAGTTGGCAATGGATGGCATCCGGTGCAAAACAGCCAAGCATTCGACTTCTTCAACGAGTTTGTTGATCGTGGCGAGATGGAAATGCACACAGCTGGCTCTTTGATGGGCGGCCAAATCGTTTGGGCGCTGGCAAAGGTTGGAGAGAAGTTCTCCGTATTTGGTCAGGATGAAGTGGAAAGCCACTTCTTATTCTCCAACCCACATATGTATGGCAAATCGATTGATGTTCGGTTCACACCAATCCGTGTCGTGTGTAACAACACTTTGACGCTCTCTTTGAAAGAGAAGTCTAGCAACGCAATCAAGCTGTCGCACCGCAAGGCGTTCAGTGAAGAAGCTGTCAAAGAGATGATGGGTATCGCGTCTCGCAAGCTGACTACATACAAAGAGATGGCCGAATTCCTTGGTTCGCGAACACCAACACAAGATACAATCAAGAAGTATTTTGGTGATCTGCTTGGTGTGTCGAAGCGTGACTCCAACCAACTGACTCCAACAGGCGAGCGCGCGCTTGAGCTGTTGGAAACTCAGCCAGGTCACGAATTCGCATCTGGTTCGATGTGGCAAGCGTTTAACGCAGTCACGTACATGACTGACCACGAGATGGGTCGTTCCAACGACAGCCGGATGACGTCAGCCTGGTTCGGTGCAAATCAGCGCTTGAAGACCAAAGCTCTAGAGACTGCTCTGGAGTACGCAGAAGCGGCCTGAAACAAGAGGGGGCCCCAAGGCCCCCTCCAAACAAAAGATTGGAGTGAACATGCAGATAGATTCTAACAACATTAACGAGTTGTTCGACAACCCGGTAAACAAGGAAGAGGGATTTGGCGTATTTTTGGTGGTTGCTGCTAGTGGAAATGGGCTCTCTGTCCTCTCTCATCCTCGGTTGGAGCTTTGTAAAGTGGACTCGATGGACACTTTCAAAACGGATAACCACGCACGAAAATGGTTCGCTCAAAAGGTTCTTGAAGGGAACAATCGGTATACCGATCTGTTCAACCAAATCCAAGACGTCAGCCCAATAACAGCTAAGCAGATCGTTTTCGCAGCCGACATGCCTTTGGGGGACTGAGATGAAAAAGTACATGATTGCCGAAAAGTTCGCTATTGGAGCGATGATCGTAATGACTGTGGCTATCCTCTTAGCCACAATTACCGATTCCTCCAACCAACCGATACGACCCAAACCGAGGCCGGCCGGCTTGGTGATGGACGAGTTTCGCACACAGCCTCGTGTGGATTTCGACATCACAGAGCACGTAACATGTCTCGCTTACAACATATACTACGAGGCACGCAGTGAAAGTGTCATCGGCCAAAGAGCTGTTGCGTGGACAACGCTCAACCGAGTCGCCGGCAAACACTGGCCCGACAATGTTTGTGACGTTGTAAAGCAGCGTAAACAGTTCACTTGGTATACGCCCGGTAAGCAGTACCGTCCTGCGAACAAGGACGCGCTGAGAGACGCTTATATCGCCGCATATGCGGTAATTAACGAGTACGTGCGTGGTGACGACCCGACAAGCGGCGCCGATCACTACCACGCCGATTACGTCCGACCTGTGTGGGCAAAAAGCTCGAAGCAAACAGCTAAGTTTGGTGTACACATTTTCTACGACCTATACTGAGGATAAATGAGATGAAGATGTTTGTATGGGAGTCGAACCATTACTGTTCTGGTTACTTTCCTGGCCACATTGTCGTTATTGCAAAGGACGTTGAAGCTGCTCGACGGAAAGCAATCCGCCATGTTAAGAAAGAATACGGAAACAACGGTCCCTTGAAGGATGATCGTATTGAAGATCTATCGAACGATCTCAAGGAAGAGCCTGACCAAATGCAAACGTTGTTCGTGTGGGGTGGAGACTGATAAACTTCAAAATTAACTGTTGACTTTCGTTCTCGGAATGCTTATATTAAGGGTATCAGAAAGCAACGGAGAGTAAAATGAAAACGATTATCCTGGACCGCAATGACATTCGCACAGAGCTTCATCCCTTTATGTTTGATGAGATTTGTGAAGAACTGGGAATTGACCCTAAAAGCACAGACATCATTGAGCTCACTGTCGCTGATGCAAAACCGGTAGACTGATACCACAAGTAGGAAAACCGAACCATGAAAACATATCTTGTAGGTGGAGCAGTTCGCGACGAATTGATGGGGCAACCTGTTCAAGATCGCGACTACGTTGTTGTTGGAGCAACTCCTCAACAAATGCTTGACGACGGGTTCGAGCTTGTCGGAGCAGAATTTCCCGTATTTCTTAAAGATGGTGAAGAGTACGCGCTCGCTCGGACAGAACGTTCTACTGGCGATGGATACCACGACTTTGAAACTCAGTTTGACAGCACAGTGACGCTGGAGGACGACCTTTTTCGACGTGATCTGACAATCAATGCGATGGCAACGGAACCACACAATCTTCTTGTCGACCCGTTTGGCGGTCGTGAAGATCTTGAAGCAAGGATCCTTCGCCACGTATCACCAGCTTTCGCTGATGATCCAGTACGCGTTCTCCGTCTTGCTCGCTTTCGTGCACGATTTGGTCCGGATTGGAAGGTAGCAGACGCAACCGTCGATCTTTGCCAGAAAATGGCATCTGCTGGAATGCTTGATCACCTAACTGGTGAGCGTGTTGGCGCAGAGCTGTTTAAGGCTCTGAGAACCAAGCATCCACGTGTATTCTTCGATACCCTACATCAGCTTGGAGCTCTGGAGCATGTGTTCCCCGAGATTCACAAGATGCGGTCTGTTGAAGAGAACGTCAAGTGGCATCCAGAAGGAAACACATACGAACACACAATGCTCGTTCTGACTGCAGCCCGAAATGCATCTGGAGGCGATCGGCCAGAAGTGATGTTTTGCGCTCTGACTCACGACTTTGGTAAAACACTGACAGATCCGGAGAAGTATCCAGCACATCATGGCCACGAAGTCGCCGGTGTACCTCTTGTCTCGGACTTTGCAGACCGTGTCAAGGTTGATCGCAACACGAAGAAGTGGGCTAAGTTGGTTTGCCGGTATCACATGCACATGCACAAACTTACTGTTATGAAGCCAACGACCATCGTTAAGATGTTTGATGGGCTTGGTGCGTGGAATAACCACGGTATCGTAGACCTCCTATACAAAGTTGGAGTTGCTGATCTTCGTGGCAAGCTTGGAAACGAGGACGAGCGGTCAGGGTCGCGTGATCTGCTGAAAGGGTTCTTTGCTGCAGCATCACTCGTGCGATTCGCTGAGGTTACGGAGGGCAAGGATGTTTCTCAGTGGTCTGGCGAGCGTATTAAGGACACGATGTTCCGCGCGCGAGCAAAAGCTATTGCACAATGGAAGGCGCGAAAATATGCATGACGTTTTCGGAAACACACTGGAGTTGGGAGACGAAGTTGCGTTCACACCACTGAAAGTTCGCGCGGAATTTTGTAACACCTGGAACTTCGGCGAACCGGGAATCCTTCAAACGTACTTAAACTACCCTCAAAACTTTGCAAAGAATGTGAGCAAGCACAAATGACCAATCTCGAAAATCGACTCCGTTTAGGTCAGACATCCGTTCCAAACGATAAACTTGATGGGTTGATGATAGAAGCGGCCGACAGAATTGAAAAACTTGAGTCGTTCTTACATCAAGTTTGGCTTGGCGGCTACATTGAACTTAGCCACCACAAAGTGCGAGACGCATATCGATTTCACATCAAACAAGCAGGAAGGTTGATCAACAATGACTAAAACAACACAAGAAGGGAATGGCTGCCCTTTCGAGGCGGGGCGGTTGTACGAAACGCGTTGTGGGGCGGATGCTTGGATCTATTCCACAACTGGTGCTGGTAATACCCCCATTCACGGATCCATTAACGGTGTTGTGCATACTTGGGCCCTGAATGGAGTGAATGCCCTAAGTGGGGCTTATAATCTCATTCCCGAAAAAGCCACGATGTACGTCAACGTTTATGAAACTTCGATTTCTGTAGCTCGGCGTACTCGCGAGGAAGCAGATCAACATGCTGCACCACGCCGAGTGGCTTGCGTTCGTGTAGAGTACAAGAAAGGACAATTCGATGACTAAGTGTCCCCTATATGGAGCGTTCCTCAATGCACCCGATTGAGAAATTTATCTGGATATCCCTTTTAACCGTCGCGGCAATCGGGTTAGTGGTAGTCGCAATCTTCGACACGAGCACAGCAGTTAAGGATATCGAATGTCCAGTGTCCAACGCACCAACTCACATCGAGAGGCTCCTAGAATGACCTCTCCGTGGACCCCGATCGATTCTGTGCCTGATGGATGTGTACTCATTGAAGTGTTGTATGAGGGTGGAACAACGTGGCAATGCTGTTCTTGTGACGTTCATTGGGATCGATTCAAGGGTAGAGACGTTCCTACACATTGGAGAATACCGAATAAGGAGTTCGCAGATGCCCCCAAAACGTAGTGGTAAAACGGTTCCGAGTATATCAGTTTTATTGACTGTGGCTACGGTGACCCTCTCATATAATGCGTGTGACCGCGTTGGAGCCGCGCGTTTGCGGTTGGGGGCAGATAAACACTTCGGTCCACGAGAAATATACTTTCTACACAAATTTTGGGAGGTCCTTCGTATGGCTCCACCAACTGAGTACGACGAGATCGTTCCCCGTTTTACGGTGTATTAACATGGTTCCAATAGCTGAATACGTTCAACGACCTACACGTGAATTGATTGACGGGGCCATACAAGAAATCGAGGACATGTCTAGATCGTCTAGGATGACGTGGACGAGGGCCTGCCTACACTACGCAGTAAGTAAGTTGACCTCAACAAAAGTGTGGCCGATTCACGAAAGCACAGTTTACGATCTGTATTCTGCGCGAGACGCTATCGACAGAACGGAATATCGTGTTCGAATGGAATTCTTCTCTGTTTGGCCCCCCTCGAGAGAGTATATTGTAACGAACCTCAAAAGGGCTTCGGAATTGGTTGACCAGGTAAAGACCAGTGTAATGCTAGATACTCAAAGCATGGAGCATTATTACAAGACGTCAAGAAGGCATTACATCTACAAGGGATCGTCACTGTAATGTTTAAGGCTCTGACAATCGGATTGTTATTGACGTTGCAGGCGTTTGCAGCTCAAGCTGAAATCGCTAAGGTGTTCTTTTTATGCAACACTGAGAGTCAAGTGGAGTATGTTGTTGAAAGCAGCCGACAATCAGATATGATCCCAGGTGTGTTTGAGTTGCCGTTTGGGTGCATGTGGGTCCACGATTGGGGCATGCCCAGACAAGGAGTACGTGTAGTGCAACTTCTACAACACTGGGATCTCGGAGATAAAGTCGTTTGGTCCGCTAGAGTGGAGCTGTACGACGGACGCGAAATGTATAGTGCTGGAGAAATTAGTTTCCTGGCGAGTTGAGGAAGATCGTGAAAAAGAGAAATACAGTCGATAGGTGGACAGCTAATCTGTTCAAAACTCCACAATTGGAGCGTAAAGCAGATGAGACAGATCGCAAGATTGATCATCGCGTGGGTAGGCAGTTGAGAGACTCCCAGTCCAAAGACACCTCTCCTGACTCTGATTGGAGACGATTGGTTAAGATTGCTGTTGACTCTTGAGTCGTTTTAGCGTATAAATAAGTCATCAGTTGTTGATACAATCTGAACTGCGGAGTACACGGGGGTTCGAATCCCCCCAGCTCCACCAAAAAGGAAATGTCTATAAATAGTGCTATGGAGGAACTGCTATGGCATTTGATAGAGACGAACATAAGAGGAACTGGAACAACAAAAGATCTCGACACAACACAGCGGTTATCAATCGCTGGAAGATAATAAAAGGATGTCAGTTGTGTGGTTATAAGGCTCATCATGCCGGTTTAGTTCTGGATCATATAGACCCAGAAACAAAGGATCGGAACAAACGACGAAAAGCCTATAACTCTCTTTGGAAGAAGACGCGGATCAAGGAAGAGTTGGGAAAGTGCAGAGTACTGTGTGCAACATGCCACAACGTACACACTTATGAGAGTAATCATTACCTTTTTTCGTGGGGCTGATATTGGGAATCGATACACGTAGGTGGGATACGAGTAGACTGTTCGGAGGCGAACGCGTAATAGTCGCAAACTAGTAAGTGCAAACATTAACGCACCTATTGAGACTCGCCTAGCGGCATGATCTCTCGGGTTTGGTGAGTACCTCGGAACAGAAACTCACCGATACAACTATTAAAGATGGGGTGGCGGCCCCCTTAAAAGTCGCAAACATTCAGAGGGACAACCGGCTCTGACCAAAAAAACTGGTTGTAACAAGATTATTGTAGAACATAAAAGGGTATCCCACATGAAGAAAATTCTCGCAACAACAGCACTCGTCCTTGGCCTCGCGGCCTCCTCGGTCGCCGCTGACCCATTTGGACGATCATACGAAAACGCTACAGTTGGCGCTGCTGTTGGTCACAACTTCGCAACAAGTGCTACCACGTTGACGGCAAAGGGTGGGGTAGGATACTCCCTCAGTGCCATGACGCGTCTGTACGCACATTCTTCTTACGAATTACGTGGCAACACGTGGAACGGCCTGACAGTGGGTGTGGTATTTAAACCATCTGAATCGGTGTTCGTTGATAGCTATGTCGCGCGGTCAGGCGGACAAACAGTCGGCACCATTGAAGTTGGCGTAAACTTCTAAGCCGAATCTATCGGGGTCAGGGGGAGCCTAGCAGCAGAATTCCCCCCAACATAGGAGATTACCACGCGTGACAACGGATAGTACCACAAACGTGGGCAAAGGTTGATCGCTCCAAATAGATCCGCAGTTGACCACGGTTAGTCAACATCACGGATAGGTGGCAGAGTGGTAATGCAGCAGCTTGGAAAGCTGTAACACCGAAAGGTGTCCAGGGTTCGAATCCCTGCCTATCCGCCAACAATCACACATTTCCCGGAGATAGATATGTCTAACGTAAAGACCGTGAACAAAACCCTTTTCGTAACCGAAGATGGCCAAGAGTTTTCGACCTTGAGCTCCGCTGAGTACCACGCTGAATACCTAAACCAACAGAAAAAGGTGATGGAGGGGGCTGAGACGAAATCCCAACTATTGATGGAATCTAGATGATAAAAATATCAACTTCTGCGGAAGTTTTTGAAGAGATCCAATCATATGTCAATAGGGACGTCAACATTATTGATGCTGTGATGCACTATGCAGAGATCAATGGTATTGAACCCGAAGCAGTTGGCGATATGGTCAAGCGTTCTCCGAAGTTTAAAGCTAAACTTCGTGAGCGCGCCGAACAGTTGAATTTGGTTGAGAAGACGATTCGTCTTCCAGAGGATGTATAATGGAACGTAGAAGCTTTCTAAAGGGATAAGCATGACACTCGAGATGAACGAGAAAGACTTTGAAACGTACAAGACTTTCACTGCTCTCAAGAATCACTTCTCTTTAACCAGTTACGACTACCACAAATACAACGGGAAGGTCAACGTTACTCCCGAATCGTTCAAAAGACGACACGACTGGTACCAGTTTCGCAAGCTGAGTAAGAAACCCGACTTAGTTGGATATATCATTGCTAACTTGCTTGACAATCCGAGTCGTTGGGTAGGAGACATCGTTGCTGATCCCAATAGCGATCAACGTTACATGCGTTGGAAGAAGACCCAACAGTCGCTGATGTACACTTTCGAGCAAGACTTGAACAAGGTTAAGGGTAAGATCGAAGCGGCGCTCGTCGTCCCCAAAGACGACGACTACCCTCAAGTGATAAAGATGTATCGGCGAGGGGAAATAAAATTAGAAACCCTTGTTATCCTTGGAGATTTAACCGGTTGTTTCTCTCATTGGACCCAGAAAATATCCGAAGATATCATCTTTCCAACCATAAATAGAACGTATGAAAAGTACAGATCGTTCTTGAAATACGACAAAGAAAAAGCGACAAAAATCGTACTAAAAAGATTCGGGCAATAGTGTCGAGAGGACCGCAAGCCCATAACCAGAAGAAGGAAGACTACCATGACTGCTGCATCTTTTAAGAGCATGAAGAAGAAACGTTCCGCAATGTTCGACGACATCAAGGAACAGTTTACTAAGAAAGCATCTAGCTTTCAAAAAGAAGACGACTCAATGTATTGGAAACCGACGAAGGACAAAGCTGGTAACGGCTTCGCTATCCTGCGTTTCTTGCCTCCTCCAGGAGACGAAGTTCATCAGTTTGTCCGCACGATTAAGTATGCGTGGCAGGGGCCGAATGGATGGTACATTGAGAATTCTCGCAAGATGTTGGGCCAAGGTGCCGAGGATCCTTGCTTCGACTACCTCAACCGACTGTGGAATACAGGTACAGAAGAGAATAAAACTCTCTATCGTGCGCGCAAGCCGCGCGTCCAATTCGTTTCCAACGTGCTTGTTGTTAAAGATCCAGCAAATCCGGAGAACGAAGGTCGGGTAATGCTGTTCCGCTATCCGAAGACTATCTGGGGAATGCTGCAAGAGCAGATGCACCCAGAAGCGTCGGAATTCGAAGAAGTTGAAGAACGTGACCCATTTGACATGGATGAGGGAATGAACTTCGTTCTGAGAATCAAAGAAAAGAACGGCTTCCCGAACTACGAAGCGAGTGAGTGGGAAGGTCCTTCTGCAGTTGCTGATGGTAACGAGAAGGAGCAGGAGAAACTCTGGAACGAGACGATCTCTCTTGCTGCAATCATCGCAGACGATGGGAAGAACTTCAAGACGTTCGACGCTCTATCGGAGCGGCTTGGTCGGGTTCTTGGACAGTCAAACGTAGGAGCTCCAACTGCCTCAGCAGAAGCACCTAACGTTGGTAAAGTTGCTGCCGCGGCCGAAGAGCCATCAGTTGGCGTAAACTTTGATGAGGACATCTTCGCTGGTGGAGGTGACGACGATGATGACGATGACATCTCGTTCTTTAATGATCTCAACGAAGACGACTAGTCATCAAGGGGCCTCGCGAGGGGCCCCTACCCCAATCCAGGAGTATGATCGAGTACTGCTGACGGATCAGGTTCATTGATCACTACAACGTTCTTGCTGTTGTGATGAACCACATCGCCCTCAATCACACCACCATCTTCAATCGTTACTTCCAACGCCGCATGGCGCGCAACCTTCGACAATTTGACAAACCGATCAAATGTGTTCAGAGTGTGCTTGTTGAGGTTGATATTGAGATCTGGTGAAGCTTCCATTACAGTCTTCGGATATTTGATATCTGGAACTTTTAGCTTGTCGTTTGGAGCGAAACTTACTGAGGGGACGACAGCAGTAGTTGCTGGGTCGCGACGTTTCTCGTTATTGACAATTCCACTGATACTCGCTGAGATCTTTTGAGCGTAACTGTTGTTAATGCTCTCCGAATTATCGTCTCCTGAAGTATACGATAAATTGGTATAGTTTTGTATAATACCGCTATTCGGCCGCAGTGATACGGAAGGTTCGCTGTATGCGCGTGAAACCGCCGTAAAATCGGTCTGAGACGATGTTCTACCGTCAATATCGGTTTTCGAGCGATTGTCTACTGACGCGTTAAGACGTTGAGAGAAGTTCAACGCTGTCGCTACCTGTTTTATCGCCTTAGGCTTCCTATCTTCAACACCAGACACACTAGGATTTGACGGACGTTCAACAGATGCTTTATCTTTTGGCTTCTGTGGACGAGCGGTCTCTGTTGGAGCGATGTTTGGTGTGACTATCTTCGGACGCATGTTAACAACATCATACGACCGGCTAGCCGACATCTTCTCATTGGTCGCAGATGTGATTCCATTAGCTGTTCTGATCGCGACCTTTCTTGACTCCGATTCTGCTGAAGGAGTCACTGAAGATCTTTCCTCATCGCCTGGAAGAGACAAATCCGGTGCATTGTTCTGATTGACAAGCGCATCCCCTTCTTTGTTCAATCCATACAAAACAGCAGCACCAAGTGCGGCCGCCCAACCACCACCTCGAACAAAGAATCCGGTAATGAACCTAATCAGCCCAGCAGCCGAGCTTTTCTCATCCTTAGCCTGATCAAGAGCAGTCTGCTGCTGTTGATCCTCTTCTGGTTTTTCAAACCGCTCAACAGCCTCTTGACGATCTTCTGCCAAATCTCTCTTCATTTGATCGTGGACGTTGTTCTCGAACTCAGCTTCCTCGTAACCAACCAAAGCTCTAATCAGAGAACTCTGTTGGGACAGCTGATAGTCAATATTTGACAACAATAGCTGTACATTGTGATCGTCTTGTGGTGTCATCTCGGTAATCCTGCCGGCCTTGGATCAAATACCACGGAAGGAAGGCGATTGATCGTTGTTGTGGTCACTTCATCGTTGATGATTCGAGTGCCTCTCTTGATAGCACCTTTGCGAATCTTGATCCTGTTCGTCGGTCTGTCGACGAGCTTGTCATGGTGATTGTTTCTGGCCATATACCCCAAAGCCTTGTTCGCCTGTCGGTATTCCTCAATATCAAAGGTACTGTTTAGAGGATTGACTTTTGTATCAATCTGCTTGATGAACATGTCGAGAGGAGTATCCAGTTGACGCTTATCATACACATCAGGAGTCTGCATGCCGTATTTGGATATTACATCGTTGACTCTAGCCAACAACTCAGGATCATCACTCAGACCCTGCACGATAGCCATTCCCTCACCTTTTGACCTCAAACTCTTCAACTGCTCTTTCATCTTCGCCGAAGTCTTCCTGATTGTATCCTGCGCTTTTAGTCTCTCGTATTGACTAGACGTCATATCATTCAACACAGAAGCAGCTTTGTCCAACGTGGCCAACATTTCTGGATCGTAATACGCGCGGGCGACTGCTCGGTCGTAGTCTACCTTTTCTGTCCCCTCTAACGTTGGTCCGATTGTTGATGGCTGCAATGAGATCCTAGCAGCACCCAACACAGTAGCGCCCCAAACTGTTGATGGAAGTATCAACTCCCACAGCCCTTTCTTGAGTACACGGCCACTCGTTCTCATAGCTTTTGCGGCCGCAATACGTCTTGCGATTCTCTTACTCTGATCCTTTTTGACTTTCTGAGTCTCGGCAGTAAGTCTCTTTGTCGCTTCAAGAATCTGATCTTGATTAAGCGCAGATGAGGGAATTCTTCCGTTGATTTGTTCCTTGACAGCCTTCTGAGAAAGCACCTCTCCTGCTTCATCTTGAAGGTTTAGCGCTATACGTTCGAGAGCCTCACTTGTTTCCTCAGCTCCCAGTCCCATTTGCCGAAGATGATTCGATACCATTCTCCACCAATTCTCGTCTGGGAACGATTTGACTACATCACCAGTTTTTATTTTGGGAAGAGACCGCAACATGTCGAAGAACTTCTTACCAGTCAAGTTCTTGGTGGTGAACCTCGTGACATTTTTCGATCCTAGACGCTTATTGGTGTTGGATGCATTGAGAGAGTCGAGCTCTTTAGCGTCGCCCGGAATTAACAGTTTCCATCCTTTCCCAGATGCAGCAGCCATCACTCCCGAAGTTGTGTTGTATCCGTGGTTGTTTGTAGCTTCCAGAGAAAACTTCATAATATCTGTGTTGATAGTCGAAGACGAGTCGTTCAGGTCGATCGGTCTGTTGAACATCGAGGGCCCTCCACGAGGAGTCAGACCCAGCCCCTTCGTACGGGGAGCAGGAAGTCCCTTGTCAATACGATCTTGTAGCTCCTTCTTATGGTACTCGAACACTTTCTTCTTTAGTATCTCGCGATCAGTTTGGATTAGATCGTCTAGGGATCGCTCCATAGTGAAGTAGGTGTTGAAAGGAATATATTCATTGGGGGACTTGAGGGTAACATGACGTCTTGTGTGGGTCGACCACAACATGTCGAGAGCCTTGCGGTATTCATCTGCTGTTTTGTCGAACGTCTTATAATCTTCGGGAACGCCTCTAGCAGCGTCAACTACAGCAGCCAGCTTCTCGGATGCCTCTTCTATTAATTTGACCCCAGCAGAGACAAATTGTCTGTTGATATCGTGTCGACGCTGTCGTCTATCATTCAACATATCAACCTGACTGTTCATGAAGTCGATAGGATTGTCACCCGGCTTTAGACCGATAGCAAGCGCCATTAGAGTCAACATCGGATGGCGCTTCATCAGGGGCCAGATGACCGATCCTATACCCACCTTGACGGCGTTCCTGATAGCGAACGCTGTAACAGCTCCAGCTACTGCTCCTCCCAATTGAAGAGCAAAATCCCCCATAGCGTTGTCAAGCTCAGCGTTGGATTGATTGCTTCCTGTTGAAAGCCTGTTTCCGAACAATCGTACGGCAGAATAGGCACCGCCAGCAGCGCCGGCGACCCCCCAAGCATATCCTCTGTATCGGTTAATAGCTTCTCGTCGACGTTCTTCGGCATCTCTCAATAGGCGCTGACGAGATTCGTGATCCTTCGCCTCTTGCTTCATTCCGAGAATGTTTTGGAACGCACGGTTTTGGTCTGCAACCTGATACTTGATCGATCGCAGAACGTTGTCTAGTGTGCCATTGCGTTCCTCAGCCACCTTAGTATTCCGATTTGTTCTGTCGTTTTGTGATGAATGCCTCAGCACCCATGTACGTCGCGACTACTCCTCCAAGAACGATGAAGATAATGTCTGTCGAGCCGTTAAGAGTCTCCATACGTTCTGGGGGCATTAAGCCAAGAATGTATGCTGCGGCTGCGACCAACGAAGCAAATGATCCAATAGCTAACTTCCTCGTAGTGTTTAGTCTGCGCTCAAGAAACTTGAACTCTTTCTCGCTAATCATACCATCTCCATCAAGGTCGGCGGAAGGAGGTGATTTCCCGTCCGAGTCTTTGCCATTACGAACATCATCTTCTGTCATTTCTGGTCACCTCATTTGGTTTGAGTTCCTTCTATTTCATCTGATATCATAGTTGCATAAATCTCCCGTTCGAACGGGATCATATTCTCCACATCATACAGAGAATATTTATGGATGTACGTCAAGGCGAACGTTGTCTTATACCACAACGACAGAGTCGTGTAGCACGTCGTTAGAAAAAAAAATCTTGAAGGCCTTCCAACACATGCGTGCGTTCGCTCCCATCCTTCAGCGTGTACTTGATTTCGTGACGGAGCATGGGGATCGCTTCAAAGTATTTCTCTACCTTCTGAAGTTGATCTCCGGTCATTCCCTCAAAAAACTTCATCAGCTCTTCGTTGTCGTAGTCCTTGGCGTCGTAAACAATGTCACCTGAGTGGATCTCCTTCAAACTGTTGATAAGATACAACGTGGCAAAATCTGCGTCGTCTGGACGGTTGTGAAGAGCGTCCCAGGATGGATATTTCATAACGAAGACTGTATCATCATCCAACTTGATCTTGTCAGAGTATCCTTCTGGAAATTGGACTTTGATATCTTCAACGTCTACTTCGACGTCAACTTTCTCTCCGGTGTCGTGATCTCTTACCGTGAACGCAAAAATGTTGTTGACTGAGACAGCACGAATACGCAGCAACAGATACTCAATATCGAAACTGGCCAGGTCGTCAATGTCAACACCTTTGACGCAAGATCCGAGCACTTGCCGGATCGCTGTTACGATCTGTTCGAAGTCGTCAGTCTCTCGTGCGATCAACAACGTCTTCTCTTCTTTGCCAGTGAACGCATGAAACTTAGCCTGCTTGCCAGAAGAAGGGATCGTGACGTTGTATAGAGGTACTGATATCGTTGGGAGGGGTGGGGGAGCGGTTGTCATGTTCTACCTATAATGTAAAGTTGTCAATCAAGCTTTGAAAGTTGCCGTTGCCTCTATTTATTGACTGGATACTATCCACCCAATTGTGAAATCTCTTGAAGTACGATTTGTGTACGAAGTTTGACGGCAAGCCATGCTCGGCTGCTTCGACGTCCATGCTCTCATATGAGAACACAACAGGAACTTGTGCGATTTGGTCATTGTTGTCCCACGACAAGGAGATCGAACCAACCTCGATTGGGTGACAGTTGTTCATCTTGTATTTTGAATACGTACCGTCCTCGGCGCTATACATTAGAATCTCAAGTGTGGCGACATAATCTTCTTTGTAAGCAATTTCGTACGGAGTACGACCGGTAGAGTCGGCCGCCCAGTGACCCCCCCTGACATCGTAGTTAATCATTGCCTGAAGCCACCGATGAAAAAAGTCCAACACTCTGCGCTCACTATCTACCATGAAGACGGCCGGAACAGTTAATAGACTGACCGCGACAGGACGTCTTTCGACAATCCCAAAAGCGTTCTTTTGATAGTCGTGAGTGACAATGTTGATCGCGGGTAGGTCGACATTGTTACAGAAGAACATTAAGTCTTGCTCTGGCATCTTATCTGTAACAGCTGGAGGTGCACCTGTTATACGAACCGCAAAGAGGTTGGGCCTCGACAGTCCATTATACTGGTTGACTTTAGCAGAGAATTCGGATACGTTGAAAGTCATGGCTGATTACCCCCAAGCCAACTTGCGTGTGGAGTCTGACCATACTTCTTGTTTGGATGCTTTCTGGAAACGCTCGAGTGGAAGGAACAATGCGATGTCCCATTCAGTTGAACTCACATGGAGAAATCTACTACGAACGTGGCTGGTCAAGTAACGCTTAACGCACGGCTTACCCCAACGTAGCCTTGATGCACTTTTCAGCACCTTGTAGTTGAGGTTTAGGCGTGTGACGTGATCGTAACGATCGTCTGTCTTCAACTCATACAAACCATCCATTAACATTGCTCTTACACTCAGAGGAAGATAGTGAAGGTTGATTCCTAGGAATCCTCCTTTGACCATCTCGAATGGAAAAATCAAAGGTAACCTGTCCCAATATGGTAGAGTGGTCTTATGCTTCGCATCGTATTGAAACATATACATCGACCCAACATAAGGCTTACTGGTCATCCTTGACTTATCACTCATCACCGAGGTCTCCGAGACGTTGGTGTAGTCTTTGGCGACATTGCGATACCAGTGACGCGCAGCATTCGTACGCGCGGGGATTTGCCCTCGACGAATCCCCTTCAGTAGAATATCATCAAACGGTTTGGCCACTACAATAAATCCTTCTCTGTCATTATCTTAAACGTCCAACCTTTTTCTTCACATACGCGCTGAGCGGCTTTCCACTTAGCTTCATTGACAGCGTAGGTTTTCGCTTCATGTATAAACCTCTTAGTCGGTTTACCGGTCTTTGTACGGGACCGTTTATCCATATTGGGTGGTGTTGTTTGTCCACTCGGCTTGACCTCAATCAATAGCTTATCTACGTTGCCCTTTGTATTTATCATCTCTACGTAGAAATCAGGATAGTACCTGTGCATTCTTTTATCGAGAGGACTAATGTATGGAATGACGATCTCTTCACTAGCCCACAACAACACATCTGGATGTCTGTCTAGATACTTCATCAGCTTCAATTCCCAATTCGACATATACCGAATCGCTTTGACGTTGCCCCCATACTTGTTGGGGTTCCGTGGTTTGTATAATCCTTGATGGTATTTTGGCATAGTTGAAGAGCGTAACGATAAATAAATGTGCACCCCTATTTAGAGAGAATGTAGATGGTTCTTAAAAACGCGAACAGACACAACTTGGTGATGCCAGTTGATGCAGAAATTGCAAACGCTCGAAGACGTTTCGATCCAAACATCTTGCAATTCCCAAGAGACCTTGGTCCACACGCAATAGTGATGAACTTCAAGGAACACACATTCAATAACAACGATCGGCCGATGACGGATATTGTTCCCGTCGACAAGACAGCCCCGTCTGGCAGGGCGGAGAACACTCCTCTCGGGTCAGTTGTTCTACCTCTACCATCAAACCTCGAAGACAACTTTAACGTCCAGTTAAACCCATCAACTCAGCTAAACATTAGTGGTGCGCTGATCGCTCAGTACTCCGAGTTGTTGTTGCGCGAGGGTGTTGAGGCTCTGTCTACCGAAGGAAAAAGCTCGGCGGAAGTCGCGGCGATTGAAGCTATCAAATCTGTCCGCAAGTTGGGGATATCTGGGTTGAATGCTGAGTCTGCAGGAGACGCTCTTGTTGCTGGCGCACGTGCGGCCGGAGAGAATGCCGAAGCACTTGCACGCGCGGCCGTTCGTAAAGTTCCCTCTATCAGTGTTCCGTACGAATTGGGAATCGGACAAATCGTTAACCCCCACATTGCTGTAACGTTCGAGGGAATGAACTTGAAGCGACACAACTTTCAGTGGACGTTCAGCCCCTCAACAAGATCAGAAACAGAGACGCTTAGGAACATTCAGATCTTCATGAAGAGGAACTCGCTACCACAGTACGGTAGTGCTGTTCAGGTCAGAGGAGAACAAGCACAACCAGACGTCTCAACTCTCGCTGGTGCTGGTCAACAGTTTAATGATAGAATCATGTTGAAATATCCGGCCGTTGTTGACATCTTCTTTGTTGGGATCGACCAACAATACTACTACTACTTCAAACGATGCATGATTGAGCAATTGCAGTTCAACTTCAATCCGACCGGACAACATACAATCATGCAAGGTGGACGGCCGGCAATGGTTACTGCTTTCATGTCTCTTGTTGAGACTGAGATCCACACAGCAGACGACTACCAAGATAACAACACAGCAATGAGTTCAGAGGGAGATCTGTAATGGCCAAATACTTTGCATACTTCCCTCAAGTAACGTTCGATGGTGTTCCCGTTCGTGACATCACTCGTCGGACAAAGATACTTGACAACCTAAAGAATCAGCCTTATGTGTTCTTGCCGTACACTGTTAGCGAGAATGATAGGCCAGAAGACATTGCTCATTTGTATTACGGGTCAGTTGACTACACATGGCTAGTTCTGATGGCAAACAACATCCTCGACCCGCTTGTCGATTGGCCAAAGACCACTGATGCGTTCTACGACTACTTGATAGCAAAGTACAAAGTTCAGGCGAACACCGATGGAACAGCCGTTGTTGCCTGGACGCAGCAACAGGTCAAACATTACGTTAACACCTCCGACGATACAATCATCTCTCCTGACACTTACGCTCACGAAGATTCGATAGATGTTGGTCAGTGGAGTTCGTTATCGGTGTATGATTGGGAGCATCAGCGAAATAGTGATAAGAGACACATTCACTTGGTCAACAAGATCTATGCTAAATCGTTAACAGAGCAACTGCGACAGGCGCTAGCATCAAATGGCTGACTTTGAACCAGGATATTGCGAGCTGCTTGAGTTCGAGATCTCTTCGATTGTTGGAGATTGGGAGGTCGGAGATTACTTCCGTAAAGGAGGAAAGCAAGACACACGTAGACGCGCGGTCGACATTCGACATCTTGTTACCAGTTTCTCTATTACCGAATCGATGTCCAAGGCGAGCTTGAGAGGATCTGCTAGCATAACTGATAGTGTTGGGATCTTGGAGCAGTTGCCAATCCTTGGTGAAGAGGCCTTGAAGATTGTATACAAAGATTCCCAGGGAAACGTTCAGAGAGATTGGATGTTTATCTACGCTGTGCAGAACATCGTTCCCAGTAAGAATGGTAATGCAAAAACATTCAATATAAGCTTCACATCTCTTGACAAGTTTACATCTGGTACTCACTTGGTTCGCAAGGCGTATGATGGAAGCAGCTCAGATATTGTCAAGATGTTGTTCAACGAGTACTACAACAACACAAAACAGTTGGTTGTTGGCCCGAAACAAACCAATGACTATCAGCTGTATGTCATTCCTGGGTTAGATCCAGAACAGGCAATTCACTTTGCATCTCGCAGAGCGTATAGCGCTGTTGATCGTACTCAGAGCTTTAGGTTCTTTGAGAGCAGAAGAAGCTTCATCTTTGCGACCGATGAGTACCTCAGTGTCGATCATACTCCAAGACCAATTCGCCTGACATATAGACCGTCAACAGACTTGGATCCTAGCCACCTCGGATGGTTGAACCAAATCAAAACAATATCAATACCCAGATACACAAATACGTATAAGGAACTTCATGGTGGTAGTCACAACACCACTGATAGAATGATTGACATTGCAACACGTTTTGCTATTCAGAGAAACTACAAGTACCCTCAACAGTATAGGCAGTACCAATCATTGGACAACATTCCAATGATGAAACATAGCACAGAGTTCACTAACCAGTATTTGAATAGACCGGGACACATAAGAGATACTTACCTCTCAGGAACGACTCTGCAAAGTGATTGGGACAGCCTAATCAGAAACCACAAGACAGCATATTGGAACCATCTCAGCGAGAACACAGTAACAATCTCGATATATGGTAGGAACGATATTGCGGCCGGAGATGTTGTCTATCTTGATATTGATAAGTGGGATGGCCGAACAGGTCAAAAAGCAGAGACCCACTTGTCAGGTAATTACTTTGTCTATGATCTAGTAACAATATATGATGGCCAAAACCTAGAACAAAAGATCACTTTGGCCAAACCCGATTGGAGATATCAGTAATGGAGACGGTAGGACTTCCAGATCTTTTAGGTTTCGTTGGTGTCGTAGTCAATAGAGACGATCCACAGAAAATGGGACGTGTCCAAGTACGTGTTTGGGGCGCGCATCCAATGTCGAGAACAGACGTTCCCGATAGCAGTTTACCTTGGGCAGCGATTTGTATGGGGAATTATAGCAATGATTATAAACCACCAAAAATAAATGATTGGGTGTTTGGGTTCTTCATCGATGGTCGTGAATGTCAACAGCCGATCTTAATTGGTACATTGGCGGGTATGTTCACGAAACTCCCTGTTATTCCAGAGAACACACATGATGGGTTCGACAAATACGACGCAAGTTTTGATCCGAATTCAATATTCAAATCATGGCTGCCCAGCGAATCAACTGGGGAGGATCTTGATCAATCCTCTGTATACGTCCGCAACGTCCAATCAGACGGAGATACACGTGGGGTAGCAAACACGACCCACGATTTGCCCCGTTCTGGGTATGAAGCAAAGTATCCTCACAATAGAGTTTATCGTTCCGAGAGCGGACATGTTATGGAGTTCGACGACACTCCTGGTAGCGAAAGAATCAACATGTTCCATAGAAGTGGTTCTGCTGTTGAGTTTCTCAAGGATGGTTCAGTCAACGTTGTCACTATTGGGGACGATCAGAAGATCTCTTATGCAAACGCATTTGAGTACACGCGTGGCTCCAAAACGATGGCAGTTGGCCAGTCATTGAACATTAAGGTCCATGGATCTGTTAATCTTGAGGTTGACAATGGAGACGTCAATATTGATGCGCATAATAATGTCAACTTGAGGTCTGCAGGGAAAATTGCTATTGATGCTGCTGAGCATTTTAGTGTTAAGGCTTCACAGATCTCATTGGAGGCTACATCTGGGGTCGTTGATGTGGTATCTGGGGACGACGTTCGTATCTCTTCTGGGGGCGACGCTTCTATTAGTGGGGATACTGTGTGGGTAGATGGCGATGCTATTAGGTTCCGCGAGAATGGTCCAACTGCAGAGCCTACAGAGATAGGAGACCCAATAGAGAAACGTTCTGGGACTAGCTTAGTGATTGCTCCTATGTCTGGGGGTGGCGTCACTGATGCGAAAGATGTTGATGAGGATTATGACGACCCAACAGACGTTCCCGGAGAAGTTAGTGTAGAGTACTCTGGGGCTGACACCCTGAAGTCTGATACAGTTTTCCAAGCAAAGCTCGCTGAGATGAAAGCCAAATACCCCGGTTTAACTGATGATAAGATCTACAAGTTGATTGCCGGGGAGAGTTCGTTTGATCCTCGTGCGCGGAACTCTACTACGGGTGCATCTGGGCTATTCCAGTTTACGCCAGCAGTTGCTGCTGAATATGGATACACTGCTGAGCAGATTCGTGGTATGTCTAGTGCACAACAGTTGGCTGTCTACGATAGATACCTTGATAGGTGGGGGTACAGTGGTGGTTCTCTTGGGATCATGAATGCTGCTCCTGCGTACGCTGGGGCGTCTGATGACACCGTTGTATACAAAGTTGGATCTGCTGCTTGGAAGTCTAACCCTGGTTGGAGGTCTCCTAATGGCGGGGCGATCACTGTTGCTAGCATTAACAACTACTACGGATACTAGAGATGTCAGATTATAACGCAATTCTTGAAGATGCTAAAGTCGTTGCTGTTGTTACGACAGAAGATAACACAAACATTGGAACAGATTACTCTGATCTGTACACTGATGCGGAACTGACGACCGGCTTGGAGTATCTGTATGTTAACATCCTCGAACATCAGGACTACACAGAGACCGGTCGTCTAGATGCTTACGGAAACATAACAGAGTACATTAGCAAGCAGAGAATCACAATAGACGTTCTCGGAACGTTTTTGAGAGCGTTCGCCTACCCTACAGTATATAAGTTCAAGCGAGAGATCGACAAATACCCTATTGAGACGCTCGGTCATCTCGATATCTTCTTCGCCCCCAAATACAAAACCAATGCGGACGGCGGGTTAAGTATCTGTGCGATAGACTTGAATCCTTTGATCGGGACAGCGCAGACAGTCGTCTCGGCGGTCAATCTTCTATCTGGGGACGCTATTGCTATTAAGTCAATGTTCTCGGGGTTGGAGTCTATCGTCGACCGGGCAGTCGATCAAGCGCGCGGGCAGTTCCAGGCTCTTTTGTCAAACCAAGACGACCTGGTAGAGATCTCCCAACAACAAGTAGCGCGCGCGGTAGGAGGGTCGATGGCCCGAGATGCAGCTGCTATTGCTATGATGTTGGATCCGGAGAATATCCAACGATTGAAAGATGATTTGGAAACTAGGATGGCAGAAGCAGCTTCGGCGATCAAGAATGGTGATCTAAGCAAGATTCATTATCTACAATCGTTATTGTGCTCTCTGACTAGCCACGTTACCGGAACGTTGTTGAACCCGATTGATTCTTACGCTGACAAGATCAACAGACACCAGCTAGAGAAGAAGGCTCTGAAGGCCCGTAGTAGCATTGTCACCTCTTCTGCTGTTGCGGCCGGCCGTCCTTCTGTAGATCCTAGCAAGGCGGCAGATGCCGTTGCTGCATACAACAACAAATCGCAAACGTATTGGGACCCAACAGTAGATCCTTACGCAGAACCGGGACGGTATACATTAGTTGCTCCTACTAGTCACCCTGATCCTTCCTCGTGGTCCAATCTATCATTCGGACCAGGTGTATTGAATATGGATCGGACAGCCAAGAGGAAAGCAGCGTTGTTGCTAGACGCCCAGGCATTGGGGTTGAAGTCATTGCCTTCCAATATTGGATACTATGGGGCTCGGGTCGAAGAGATCTTCTTAGTTAACCGCGCGGCTAAGATGGTTGGGATATCTCTGACGATCGTCAGTGCTTATCGGCCACCAAACTACAATAGAGTGATTGGCGGGGCGAAAGCAAGCCAACACATGCGCGGGGTCGCTCTTGATTGTCTATGGCCGGCCGGAACAACAACACAACAGAAGCAAGCATTCGTTGCAGCTTGTTATCAGTTAGGGTTTGATGCTTTTGGATACTACGACACATTTGTTCACGTTGACTCTAGAGGATCTCCTGCATCATGGGGAAAACCTCACGTAGTGTGGACTCAAGGAAAACCTTCCTGGCATCCGTAGATAGCTGTTGACTTTCGTTCTAAGAATGCTTATATGGGGTATCAGAGAGCAACGGAGAGACAAAATGACCAACACAACAACCCTCAAAAACCTCATCATCAAACATTCCTATAATCTCATCCCCAACTCCCTCTACATCAAAAACAATTTCGTACATTACAAAACAAATGAATACACATCTTTCAACATTAAAGCTCAACTAACCCCCCAAAACCAAATAATCGATATTTGCAAAGATTCAAACACACAAACCATATACACTATCCCACAATACATCAAAATTTTAAAAGGTTGTTAACTCAACCTTTTTTGACGCCCACAATCAAAATAGCTGTTGACATCTGGTCTCAGAATGCTTATATTAGGGGCATCAGAAGAACGGAGAGTGAATAATGTCTTATGAAAGCGTAGCAGAAGTTGGCGACACCATTAAAGCTTTCGATTTCCAGCCATTGCCAGATCGCCCAGACAGCTTCATTGTTGGCACTGTTGTGGCCAAAGGAATGACAGCAGGTGGGTTTCGAGGGTATACAGTTAAAGTCACCCACGACACGGTGTTCAGGAGTCCGTCTCGAGCAGAAGTGATGGTTCCGTTTGGCATGATGATCGGCGAGTTCGATGGTCGGGTATCTAAACATGGTTGATGGAGAAGCGCGGATGACAGATCAAGAGATCTTTGACACAGTAGTTGACCACCTAAGGCAGCAAGCATGCGTGTCGAAGGGGGTGCACCCGATAGGCAGCATATGCATGTATCACAGTCCGGATGGCCTGAAGTGCGCGGCCGGAGTGTTTATTCCAGAAGACCAATATGACGTAGAGATGGAAGGTGCTGGGTGGAATGAGCTAGTCTGGCGCTGGCCCGCTCTTTCAAAAGGACACAGTGGTAATCTCCTCATCTCCCGTTTTCAACGTATCCACGACGATGTCATGATCGATTGCTGGGAAAGTGAGTTCGCATGCACAGCCGACGAATTTGACCTTGTGTACACGCCACCGAATTAAATACAAAAAGTTCAAGTAGTTGTTGACTTTCGTTAGAACAAGCAGCGCGCCATCAGGTGCGCTGTTTTCGTGTCTGGATATAGAAGCTCTGTTATGTCGACCCGGCAGGCGACTCGTAGATAAATAGATCAAACGGAGAGCTCCCAATGTTAACACCCAAGTCGGCCAAGCGTACAGTTTACGCAGACATGTTTACTGATTTTCGAATCACGGCGTTGAATAATGACGTCGCACGTGCGGTCAATGAAGATGCTGTTAAGACGTCAATCAAGAACCTGTTGATGACCAACCGTGGTGAGCGCTTGATGCAACCAAATATTGGTTCGGATATTCAGAAGATGTTATTTGAGAACGTCTCCCCGACGACCATGTTGGTTCTCAAGGACTACATTGAAGACACGCTTTCTCAGTATGAGCCGAGAGCGAACTTGATTGATATTGAGGTTGTTGGACGGCCGGATAACAATGCAGTGAACATCACAGTGGTGTTCAGCGTAGTAAACAACGAGCGACCGTCCAAGGTCGACGTAATAATTGACAGGGTACGATAATGCCAGCAACACCTATCACCGAATTGGACTTTGAGACGATCAAGAGTCAGATCCAGACGTACTTGCAATCTCAGGAACAGTTTAAGGACTACAACTACGCCGGGTCGAACATGTCCGTGCTATTAGACGTCCTGGCGTATAACACCCACATGAACAACTTCTACGCGAACATGGCTCTTTCAGAGTCGTTCTTAGACAGTGCACAATTGAGAAGTTCTGTGATGAGTCACGCAAAGGAGCTGAACTACTTGCCAGGTAGTGTGACCAGCTCACGGCTGACTGCAACTGTCACGTTGGCTGTTGGCGATAGCCCGTCGTACGTATCGATTCCAAAGAACACAGAATTCTCCACAACTGTTGGCGGCGAGACACACGTGTTCATGAATACAGAAGCGGGGATTGTCTACCCGGCAAACGGCGTGTACTCAACGGCCGGTTTAGTGTTGACGGAAGGTAGACTGGTCAAAGAAAATTTTGTTGTGACGTCTTCAGACGATCAAAGATTCGTCATCAGCAACAAGGACGTAGATGTTAGCACAGTCTCAGTCTACGTCCGAGATACAACGTCCCCATCAAGCAACACATCAGAGTACTCGAGAAAGTCTGCTGTATTTGGAGTCGCAGCGACAGATAAAGTGTTCTTCATCCAACCGTACGACGATGATCAGTATGAGGTGACGTTTGGTAAGAATGTATTTGGATTGCAGCCATCCGCCGGACAGGTTGTTGAGGTTGAGTACTTCAGATCACAAGGAGCAAACACAAACGGGATTAGTCAAGTGTCTGCTGGGACGATCGGAGGATACGCAGCGACTGTAACTGTCACTGCTAATAGCTCTGGTGGATCAGATAGAGAGAACGTCAGTTCTGTCAAGTACTTTGCTCCCCGGTCGATACAGATACAAGACCGCGCGGTCACTACTACGGATTACGAGATTCTTCTAAAGAGCAACTTCTCGGAGATTGAAGCTATTTCTGTATACGGGGGGGAGGAAGCGAATCCGCCAAGATATGGACAGGTGATTGTTGCCGTAGATGTCGCCGGGGCAGATGGACTTTCTGACAACGACAAGAACAGATACAAGGCGTTCCTCGCATCGCGAACACCGGTGGGAATCGACCCAACAATCATTGCTCCAAGTTTCATGTACGTTGATATTGTCACATCGGTCAATTACGACACAAGAACGACTGCTAGTAGTCCGGCCGCAATACAATCGGCCGTACGTGCAGCTATTGCGTCGTACAGTTCGAACTCGCTAGCGGACTTCAATAAGACGGTTAGACGATCACGGATCGTACAGGCTATTGATGATAGCGACCCGAATGTCATCTCAAACGATACAGAGATCCGCCCTATCATTGAGATTCAACCAACATTGAACACTGCTGCGACTTACGACTTGCAGTTTGGGATGAAGCTACAAGATACCCTTGCTTTTCAAGCAACAGATTCTCTTAGCAAGTTCAACCCGACCGTTAGAAGCACATCGTTCACTACAGGGGGGTCGACGGGATTCATTATTGATGATGGAGAGGGGAACCTAGACATCATCAATGCATCCGGATCAGATTTCAATTATGTTAAGCGGAATGTTGGTACTGTTAACTACGAGACGGGGCAGGTGATTATTCAAAGTTTGAATATCACGGAATACACCGGAGCGGCGATTAAGGTGTACGTCCGGACAAGTGCAGCAGACTTTGCTGCTCCTAAATCGCGAATCGTTTCTATTCGAGACTCAGACGTCACGGTTACGATCAACGGAGTTACAGACTAATGGCATCTGAGATTGCAACGATCTCCCAGTTAATCGAGCGACAGTTTCCTGCCGTATATCGCAAAGAAGCTCCACAGCTTATTGCATTCGTCCGCGCGTACTACGAGTTCCTCGAGCAGAGCAACAATGCAACAGAAGTTGTTCGGACTCTGATCACCAATCAGGATATCGATTCGACGATTGACGATTTCGTCGTTCACTTCAAGAACAAGTACCTGGCGAACTTCCCGTTCGTTGCGACAACAGACAAGCGGTTCGTTATCAAGCACATCATGGACCTATACCGTTCAAAGGGGTCCGAGCGGTCTATCCAACTGCTAATCAGATTGCTATTCAATGAAGACTCCCACGTGTATTCTCCAAGTACGGATATTCTCAAGCCGTCAGCATCCAAGTGGTATCGCCCCGAGTATATCGAAGTAACGACTAACGACCGGTCGTCAAGCTTCCTTAACAAGTTGATCCGCGGAACAGACTCTGGTGCAACTGGGTTTGTCGAGGGAATTGTCACCAAGAGAACAAATGGTAAACTGATCGACGTGATATACATGAGTGGTATCATCGGGCGGTTCACTCGGGGAGAAACGGTTACAGAGGACGGGATTCTTGCAGGCGCCCCAGCAGTAATCGGGTCGCTGACAGATATCGTGATTACTAATGGGGGGCGGGACTTCGCGGTTGGAGACGTATTCGACGTTACATCAGATGACGGCGTTCAGGGACGAGTTCGAGTTGCGGGTGTTGAAGATGCGACCGGTCGTGTAGACTTTGAGATTGTTGATGGTGGGACAGGATACACCACAGACAGCTACACAGACGTGTATATCAGTGACGTCGTGATCAATACGAATAACGCCTCTGAAGGGTTCTTACGGTGGGAGAACGTTATACAGAAAGTTGAAACTGTTAATGTGTTATCTGGTTCAGATATCCTTTCCGCCAATACTGGAGATTATTTGGTCGGGGTAGATTCTTCCAATAATGCGATTGCAAACGGAACAATCGTATACGTCGCGAACACCGACGCCAACGGATCGATATTGTCTGCGAACAGTGCGAATGGTATTGTTAAGGTGATCACGACAACGGGGACGTTCGCGAACCAGGCATCTATTGATCTGACGACCGCGGTGTCATTTGCAGCCAATGAGAGATTGGTTGAGGGAGGCGCGTATACTCTGAATATATCTTCTGTTGTTGGGGGGCCATTCTCTAACGGGGAAATCGTAGAGCAACTAGAGACGACACTAGTTGGGAACACAGTATATACAACTGCAAGGAATTACGGTACGGTAACCAGTGTTAACAGCACGGTGTTGACTTTGGAGCCTGCATGGGGAACGTTTAATAACACAGATGATTTGGAGGGGGTGACGTCCGGAGCGACAGCGACTGTGGACTCTCAACTGGTCACAACAACTGGAGCGACCGCGCGTGTAACTTCTATGTCGGATGCGAATACGGTTGTTATTGACGACGTCGCCGGAGTGTTTAATGTTGGCAGAGCTGTTCTCGGGTCAAAGACGTATCTGGAAGCAGAGATATCAGCGGTTAATGATACGGGGGTATCTGACGTTCTTCTTTCTGGGAACGTTTCAACGAACGCCGTCGTAGACACGGTCGCGAATACATGGTTCCAGGCAATGGTCATTGGACAGAACACGACGGCTGTAGGAGTGCATGGAAACAACTACCCCATTTACTATAGTACAGACTTTTCGTGTCCGATCGTCACCGATAGAGGCCAGTTGATCTCCGCGCCACGCGATGCGAATGGAGCCATAATCGAATACACCGCAGATGCGGACTCAATTGCTTTTGGAGTGAACGCTGATTTTGATATCGGCAGCCTTACAAATGATGAATCGGTCTCGGTTAACTCAGACCTCGTGACAGGAACAAATATCAACGGAATACCTTACTCAGAAATCGGAATTGACGGTTCAAACTCCGGAATCGGGTTCGTCGATAGTGTCACCGTCAATGATGGCGGAACGTTGTACTCTAATGGAGGAGTGGTGTCGTTCACGGGTGGAGGATATGCTGGGGGAAATCCTTACCAGGTCGCAAACGGAACAATCACCACCGACGGTTCCGGAACTATTACAGCAATTACAGTCACCGTCCCAGGATCTGGCTACTACCAGGCACCAGAGATCGTACTACCTGCAACCGCAGGAGATGTTGCCAATGTCGAACCGTCAATGGATTATGGATATGGTTTCCCAGCAGATCCCGATGGAGACGTCACAACAATCGTATCAAATTGTCTGACAAACGTCGCAATGACAATCGGAACAATCGCCTCGATTACTAGAATCAACCCCGGCGAAAACTACACTCAGGATCCTTTCGTTTCTGTGTTTAATAGATACATCGCCTCTTTCAACAGAGGAAACTACATTGTATCAATCGATAACGTTGTTGGATCGTTCGCGGTCGGAGAGGTAATCAATCAAAACGTCTCCAATACAGAAATTGGTAAGGGGGTGGTTCTATCCGCAAACAGCTCAGAGTTGTTGGTCGAGCGAACATCGTTCAATGTCGCTTTCAATCTCGGTAACGAGATTGTGGGAGGCTCATATGGTGCGACAGCAAACGTCACAAATATTATCCAATTGTCATCAGACGATTCGTTTGATCGACAGATCATGGGAGATAACGCGAACATAGACGCTGACGTTATTGCGGCGAACGGTATTGTTACTGATGTTGAAGTTCTCGATAGTGGTTATGGATACGTCCACGATGGCGACGTCGTCATGACGCTCCCAACCTCACCATTCAGTGTTGCCGGGAGTGCAAACGTTACATATCACGGTCTCGGATCTGGATACTGGAAAACCAGACACTCCCATCTAAGCTCAGAGAAGAAGATCCAAGATAGTGACTACTATCAGGAGTTCTCCTATGATGTTGTTTCTGGGTTGTCCCTAAATAGATACACCGATGTGTTGAAGTCTGTTCTTCACGTCGCAGGAACGAAAATGTTTGGTACAGTCAACAAGCATTCTAAGAAGGCTATTACCATTTCTGCAGGGGGAGCTAACAGCTCTATAACGACCGCATGACAACTAAACTGATCACAACCCATCTAAGAACCCACGCCGCGCAACAGTTGGTTGAGTCATTCAGTGAAGCTGCTAACACGATTTACTATATGTTTGCGGCAAAGAGTACCCCATTTGATAACGACTCAGAACCCCCTTCCGTCAACACTTCTGTAACCGAACTACACTACAATTTGTGGAACCAGATGACGTTTGGTAAGCACATTACTCCTTCAAATGTTAGGATGGCTGTTAGCAACAACTTGTGGGTTTCCGGAACCGTATACAGCATGTACGACGACCAGGACGTCAGTCTTGCAACGTCTGCGTTCTTTGTTGTGTCGGAGGAATCGGGAAATTATGCTGTATTCAAATGTCTAGACAACAACGGGGGAGCTGCTTCTATCGATCAACCCCTGTACTCAGAAACGTCTGCCGATGATGACTTCTATCAAACGTCAGATGGATATGTCTGGAAGCTGATGTTTCAGGTAACAGGATCAGACTACACCACATTTGCCACAGACGACTACCTGCCAATCACAATCGATGCCAATGTCGCCGCGAATGCTGTATCGGGAGCTTTGGAGACATATGTGATAACTTCTGGTGGGTTGAATTATAACAGTTATGCTAACGGAACGATTGCCCAAGCCGCGGTTGCCGGCAACACAATGTTGCATGCGATTGAAAGCGATACGGTAACTCTCAGTGCCAACACAGACTTTTACAAAGGTAGCTCCTTATACATCCGTTCCGGAACAGGTGCCGGTCAAATCAAAAATATCTCAGAATACATTGTGACCGGTTCCGCTAAACGCGTGTTGCTTGATAGTGCGTTCACTACTCTACCTGACACATCTTCAGTATTTGAGATTGCCCCCCGTGTTAAAATCGAAGGAGACGGGTCCAATGCTGCAGCCGTTGCTACCGTTAATACTTCCGCTAACAGCATTAGTTCAATCGAAGTGGTTAATCGCGGGACAGGCTACAGCTACGCAAACGTATCTTTCGTTGGTAACACCGGTGTTCTCGATGCTAATGGCGATTTAACTTCTGTTAACACAGCAATTGCGCGCGCAATCATTGGGCCTCCAGGCGGCCACGGTTACTCTCCCAATACAGAGCTGTACTCTACGACAGTGATCATGTCAACAACGTTTGCAAATACAGAAAGTGGGTCGATCCCCACAGAAAACGACTTCCGTAAATTTGGTGTGTTGAAGGACCCACGTTGGGCAAACACAGTAATCACAGTTGATGACTCTGCAGGATTTGTTGACGGTCAAACGATCACGCAGGCGACAAGTGGAGCTGTTGGAACTGTAACAGCTGTAGATTCCGATGGAGCCGACACAATTCGAATGAATGACGTGCAAGGGTTTTTTGTCACAGGATACGACGTCGTTGCAAGTAACACAAGCAACAGTTCAATAGCAGTATCAAACACAACTATGGTCGACCGGTCGTATACAACGTTCGACCAGCGTGAAACGTATACGGTTGACATTCTTGATCCGGGAGCTAACGGATTCGTCGAGGACGAGCTCGTTACTCAATCGACTTCTGGTGCTGCAGGCTATATTCACGCAACGTCAAATACCTCCAATTACCTGACCAATGTTCGGGGGACGTTCTCCGTTTCAGACGACCCGTCAGGTACTGTCGAGAAGATGACCGGCGACACGTCGGCGGCTATTGCAAAAATCACAGGTCGAGTGCAGGGTGATCTAACAGAGGCGTTTGGAGAGTTCCTATACGTAGAACACACTCCACCAATTTCTCGAGCGAACAACCAGTCAGAAATCATCAAATTGGCGATCGAGTTCTGATAACTGCGACATAAATATAACGACAGCCGAATAACACAAAAGGTTCACTAGTGGGCATTAAAACAGATCTAAACGTCGCTCCATACTACGACGACTTCGACAGCAGCAAGAACTTTTACAGAGTCTTGTTCAAGCCAGAAGTTGCGGTGCAAGCGCGTGAACTAACACAGCTGCAAACCATCCTGCAAAACCAAATTGAGATATTTGGTGACAACATCCTTTATGAAGGGACGATTGTTAAAGGATGTGGGATTGTCGAGATCAGAAATCTCGGTTTTGTTAAAATTTTGGATATTGAAACCGACGGTCAGCCAGTGTCAATGAGCACATACGAAGAGGCAAGAGCTGTTGGATCAACAACGGGCGTAACAGCTAAGATCATCAGGGTCGCAACTGGACTGGAATCTCAGACGCCCGACCTCAACACAATCTATATCAAGTACCTGACTTCTGGTTCGGGTGGCGAGAAAGTTTTTGCTGACGGAGAGAACATTGAGATTCGCAACTTTGATACGAATACGCTTATTGCTACGGTCACTGCAGCAGGAACTGTCGATGCTGAGTCTGTGGGTGATAGTTATGGTGTACGCGTGGGCGACGGTTACATTTACCAAAAAGGACACTTCGTACGAGTAGAGCCTCAAATTGCTATTGTCAAGAAATATGGGGACGATCCAGATGGAATCGTTCTAGGATTTAAAACAACAGAGTCTATTGTTACAAGTACAGCAGATACATCGCTGCTCGATCCTGCAAATGGCGCGCCAAACGAGAATGCACCTGGTGCCGATCGTCTGAAACTTACTGTTACTGCTGTAGCTCTAACTAAGGCGGCCGCGGTCGCTGATGAAACTTTCTTTACGGTCCAAGAATACGTCAACGGCGGTGTGGCGATTAGTAACCGTACAACCCAGTACTCGGCCCTTGGTGACGAAATGGCTCGACGTACGTATGAGGAATCGGGAAATTATGCTGTACGACCTTTCGATACGCGCGTTGATATTCACGCGTCAAATACAGATCTGCTGTCCCTCCACGTTGGAGCTGGGCTTAGTTATGTTGCCGGTCGTCGTGTTGAACTTACTGGTGACCTCCTAGTAGACGTCCCAAAAGCTACAACGTCCAACACAGAATCGCAACAGTCAATCACCACAAACTTCGGTCACTACGTTGTGATCGACGAGATGATGGGCAACTTCGATTTTGACGAACATGCCCAAGTAACTCTACATAGCGCGGCCGGAAATCGGTTCACTGCCGGGTCAGTGGGCACAAAGCCTGGCGGAGAAATTGGTACTGCCAACGTCAGATCGTTAATCTGGCACGCTAATGATGTTGGAGCGAACAACACACAGTATCGCCTTTACCTTTTCAATATTGAAATGGACAGTGGATACAACTTTGCCGATGTTGAGCACGTGTTCTATGATGGGACCAACAAAGGTGCCGCAGACGTCGTTCTTGAGAGCGGCAAGGCGGTAATTAGAGAGTTCAACTTCAAGAAAGCAATCTTCCCTATCGGTAGATCTGCCGTGAAGAACGTCCCCACTGCAAATACTGATTATGTCTACCGCGCTGTGGATGAGTCTCTCACCGTTTCGGCAACGACGGGCGTTGCAACAATCACCCTCTCCGGAAACGATCAGTGGCCGACAACAGGTGTGTTGAACGACACTCAAAAGAAAGACGTTGTTCTGATATGTGACGAAACCCAAGCTCCGTTTACGAAAGGGCAGCCAATCAACCTCGCAGGGGCAAATGCCGTTGTGACAGTAGCTGGCCAAACAATGACGATTGATTTGAGTTCAGCAGCTAACACTGCTGTTGACGCTATCGCGTACTACAATGTCAAGCGCGCGCAGGCAGCGCCAGCTGGGAAAACGGCCAACACCTTCTATGTTAAGGTTGAAGCCAACACTCATAGTTCGAACACCACAGGCAAATATTCGTTGGGTGTTCCGGATGTATTTGAGGTAGTTGGAATCTGGCAGAGTTCAAACAACTGGTTCTCTGAAAGTGCTACTGACGTCACCAACAAGTTTAGGTTGAAGACTCGGCAGAAAGATGCGTACTACGATCTGAGTAAAGTTGTGAAGAAACGCAGCCACACTATTGGAGAGGATGATGTTCTACTGATCAAGGCTCGCGCGTTCAAGAAAGATACGTCCGGTTCATTCGCTGAAGGGTTCTTCACTGTCGATTCTTACCCTGTAGATGATGCCAATACAGCGAACACTGTAGCTATTACAACACAAGAGATTCCAACATACAAATCTGAAAGTGGAGTGGAGTACGACCTACGAGATGTCATCGACTTCCGTCCATACGCAGCTAACACAGCGGCTTACGCAACGTCTATTGGATCTGCCACGAGTAACCCCGCAGAAACGTTAAGCTTTGGTTCGGGGGTCAAGTACTTTGCGTCACCAAACGAACAGTTTGAGATGGATTACGATTACTACTTGGGTCGCCACGATCGGTTTATTGTGGACGACCTCGGAAAGTTCGTGCTCGTTCAGGGTGAGCCAGCAGAGGATCCGATCCCACCGACACCTTCAAGTGGTATGACTGTTGCGGAACTAACGATTCCTCCGTTCCCCTCACTACCAAAACGCGTTGCTGATGAAGCTGGCAAGCCAGCATTTGGAGTCAAACTCCGCAGTAGAGATATTAACCGATACACGATGAAAGACATTGGTGATTTCGATCGCCGAATTGAGGTGTTGGAATATTACACTTCATTGAATAGCTTGGAAAATGCCGCGGCGAATATGTTGATCGTTGATGGTGCGGGACTGGACCGGTTCAAACACGGTATCTTTGTTGATAACTTCAACGATTTGTCTCTTGCAGATGTTAACAGCTACGAATATAGTGCTGGCATTGATAGGGCTTACGGCGAAGTTATCCCCCGATTCCGTACGTACGTCCTTGATCTGAAACTAGATGAAAGTCAAACGTGGTCCAATGTGACTAACTTCAGCAACACGGCCGTCACCCTGTCAAAGACCGACAGCGAATTCATCAAACAGGAAACTGCAACAAGTTTTAGGAACTGTGTAACGGATCTTTACGGGTTCTTTGGCACAATGGAGATCCGTCCAACATATGACGGCGGCCCAGATCCAACTATAGCGCCAGATATCAATACGGAAGTTGATAACAACGACTTCGCTCCGTTCAACGATGCTATGAACGAGTTTATTGCGAACGCTGAAGAGACAACGAGTCCTGAGCGCCACACAGTCATCGGCTCTGACGGAACTGTTACCACGGTTACTATCAACGGCAATCAAATCACGCGCGCCGTTGGAGACTTTGTGACGGGTGTTGAATTCAGTCCGTTCTTGCGCTCACGTTTACTGAGAGTCAAGGCTACTGGTTTACGGCCAAACACCGATTTCTATGCCTACTTTGATCAGTCAGACATATCTGCTCATGTGGCACCGGCCACGCAGAGCGCAGGAACGTCTGATCTTGCAGGCCTGCGCCAATCCGGATCGTTTGGATCAACTATTTCTTCGGATTCAACAGGAACACTGTTGATGGTATACCGCATCCCAAGCGGAACCTTCTACGTGGGAGATCGCGTCCTCGAGTTAATGGATGTCGACTCTTACACCTCTAAGGCTGCAGCAACGTCCAAGACACAAGCATCCTATCACGGTTTTAACTTCTCGTCTTCTTCTACCGGTACAACTATATCGACCAGAATTCCTGAAGAACCACCCGCACCGCCGATGCCAAACAATCCATGGCTGCCGGTGGTCGTTGATACTATAGATGTTCCCGATCCCATCGCTCAAACATTCAAAATTGCTGGAAACATGTCCAACGATAGCGTAGTAATGCTAACGAAAATGGATTTGTTCTTCAAGTCGAAGAGTTCGACTAAGGGTGTTCGCGTGCAGATCCGAGAGACATTAAACGGTTACCCAAGCAATAAAACGGTGCCATTCAGCGACATTCATCTCAATTCTGCAGACGTTAGTGTATCTGATGACGCTCAAACAGCTACTACAGTTACGTTCGTTGCTCCGGTAGCGCTTAAAACTGACACAGAATATTGCTTTGCGGTGATTCCGGACGGGAATGACCCAGATTACACTATATGGATCAGTCGTCTGGGAGAAACGGATGTGAACTCGGGGTTGGCTGTCCAGCACGACACGTCTAACGGTACTCTGTTTACGTCCACAAACAATAGTGCTTGGACTGCGTACCAAGACGAGAACATCAAGTTCACATTGTACAAAGCAGCGTTTTCTGCAGCATCGGGAACAGTTTATCTGACGAATAGAGACACAGAATTCTTCACCGTCAATTCCATCTCAGGATCTTTCACATCGGAAGAGTGGGTAGGAGTCGAAGGTGCAAATGCTGTAGGAACAGTCGCAGTCACCGCGGGGAACAACACAATCGTTGGCACCAGTACAACATTTGAATCCACGTATAGTGTCGGTGAAGTGATTGTTATTCGTCCAACATCGAACACGTATGAGGTTCTCGAAATCTCTGCGATTGCGTCAAACACATCTTTGACGGTTGTTGAGAGTCCCATCTCTTCAAATGCGTCAGCAAACTACTTTGCTTCTGTTGCGGGACAAGTGTCACTCTTTAACGCCAACGAGCCGGCGCGTCTGTTCTTGGATGAGTCGTTGGCGAAAACTGGCTCTGTATTCGCGGCGAATGACACAATCTTCGGAGCTACGTCGGGATCAACTGCGACTATCGAATCTGTTGATGATCAAGAGGTTAGCTATGTGCAACCTCACATCTATCGTTCGAATTTCATGAGAACGTCAACATCTCTCGAAGCTTCTACGCTGTCAACGAGTTCCACAACGTACTCGGCCAAGATGCCGTTCAACAAAACCAAGTACCTGACTAAGAAGGACACACTGATCAAATCAAGATCTAATGAGATCTCAAATGACAGTGGTGCTAAGTCGTTCTCACTGCAGATCGACCTTGAAAACCTATCAAGCACGTCTGTTAGAGATACATCTCCGTTGATTGATCACGAGATCTCGAATATACACGTATTCCAGAATATGATCAACAACGACTCTACCGATGAGACGACTGAAGATGGTGCTGCAGAATCCAAGTATATTTCTCGGGTAGTTGAGTTGGCAGATGGGTTGGATGCAGAAGATCTCAAGGTCTTCCTAACCGCATACAGACCACCAAACAGCGATATTAAGATTTACGGAAGGTTCCAGCACTCAGCGGATCCTCGTCCTTTCGACGAGATTGAATGGACAGAGATGACTCTTAAAGATGAGACAGATCTGTATTCATCAGCAGCTAACCGATTCGATTATCGGGAGATGGAGTTTAACGTCCCAACAGGAAACAGCTCCTACGGTTCTGCTGGCAGCGGCGCTTGGATCAATGAAGATAACGGCGATGGTTCCATCATACGATACGTTGATGAGAATGGCGCGATCTATGACACATACAAATACTTCGCGCTCAAAATCGTTATGTTAGCTACAGCCCACAACAACGTTCCTCGACTTGCTGATGTTCGTTCGATCGCTCTTTCAGCATGATAAAGCCTCAAACCCCCTTTACTCGGGATGTGAAGTCGAAAGCTCTGATAAATAGAGATACGGCAGGGCTACAGAAATACCGTGAGCAGCGGAAGTTGCATTATAAGATTGACGAACTTGAAAAGCGGGTTGCTCAGCTAGAACAGATGATAAGAAAAGAGTGAGAACAATATGTCAAAATCCTCATATGCTGGTGCAAACGTTGCGTTAGGCACCGACACCTTTGCTGGCTGGTTTGACCTAACCAACCAAATGGCATATGATATGTCATCGGTTGTTGTTACGGTGGCAGCGGTAGCATCAGCTAATAGTACGAATGGGGCTCAGACAACCGGTAACGCTCACGTTGAGGGGATCTGGTCAGCCAATACTCTGACCGCTACTTCTGGACTTCGAGGTGGCACGTTAAATACGCCAGCCGATCTCGCAGTCACATCAAACGCCAACTTCACGGGGGCAAATGTTGAAGTTA